>ENA-OQCV01000057-OQCV01000057.1-human-gut-metagenome-genome-assembly--contig:-NODE-57-length-30477-cov-5.111203_pt1 | contig 30477 bp, 38 predicted proteins | sample MGYA00242766_ERZ504592 | MGnify/ENA primary metagenome ERZ504592 (study PRJEB26092, sample SAMD00036315) | human gut metagenome | host: Homo sapiens | study: EMG produced TPA metagenomics assembly of...
GCGCAGTGCGCATTTTTCAGCTTACTTTTTTTTATGAAATTCATCTACAACCTTCAGAACATGTACACTGCCTGTGTCAGTACCGGAAAGCTGACCTTCGTAAATGATACTGATCTCATCGCCGGTGATCATGCCGCCTTTACATTCCAGGGTGGCATTGGAAACATTAAATACATAGGAGGCACTGTCCGTGTTCAGAATAAGCTGGCTTCCTGAAAAAATCCTGCAGGGTACCGGAAAGTTCATCCATATAGATACGGTCTTTTGTTTCGGTTTCAGTTGTGGTGTCAGATGAAGAAGTAAGTTCCCGGACGGATGTGTCTCCGGTGGATGTGAATTGTTCCAGTATGGTTTCAGGGCTGCATCCGGCAAAAGAAAAGCTAAGGCCGGCACAGACACATGCAGCAAGCAGCTTTTTTCATAATATAGACAGGACCTCCGATAAATCATTCGTTTGAACATGATTCCTGCCGTATGCAATAATTATTTACAGGGAGGGATATTGCTTTCCGGCGGTTCGGGGATAAATCAAAAATTTTCCGGTAGCTTTCCCATTCGTCATTATCTTTGGCAGGAGTGCATATCAGGCCGGTACATTCCGTACAGGCGTTGGTATTCAGGTAATTATCATAACATATATTATAAGGATTTTGGCAGTTATTTTTACATATTTCTGACATTTTTTACCTCCATGATTATAGCAGACCGGGGTGGGATATCTGTATTCATGTAATTTCTCATTTCTGAAGATGCCGGACTGCTGCATAATGTTATAGTATTAGTATATGCGGCTGTTTTATTCATAGACTTACGAGTGTTTGCAGCAATATTCTCAAGTAAAAAAAGCAGACCATTCGTATAGAATGAACAAAAAACAGCATTCAAATTTGTGAAAATAATAACGGAAAATATATTGCAATTTCTATGGATTGTGTTATAATTTCGATAAATAAATAATAGCGAAGTAGGATTTTATGCGTCAAGTGTTCACAGGCTGGGGAGTCGCCGTGAAACGAAAAGCAGAAAAGCGTGCTGCTTACGATATGATTTCCGCACCCGTTGCTACATATGAGAGCATCTCATAATGTGGAGGGATTATTATTTATGTAACTACTCTATTTTTTTAAACACATTATGGAGGTGTTTTTATTATGCAGGAAAAAACAATATTGGAACGTAAAAACATTGGTGTTCATGGCTCTTCTGATCGCCATGCATCTGGTACTCACACGAGTTCTGGTCATTGATCTTGGTGCGTACCGTATTTCTGTGGGAAGTGTATGTACAATCCTTGCAGGTCTGTGGCTGGGACCGGTGGCAGGCGGTGTCTGTGGATTATGTGCAGATATTATCGGGTGCTTTATGAAAGGCTATGCTGTAAATCCGTTTATCACAGTTGCAGCAATCCTCTGGGGTGTGCTTCCTGCCCTTGCAAAACCATTATTTGCAAACAGAAAGAAAACAGGAAAGACAGTTGGTATCTGCGTATCTATCGTGGTAACTGCAGTTCTCAGCTCTCTGGTGCTTACAACAGCAGGACTTGTGATCATGCTTGGATATAATTTCTATGCGATCATGCCCGGAAGACTGGTACAGTTTGCAATTATGATCCCGATTTACTGTGTATTAACATGTCTGCTGTATTTCAGCCCGCTGACAGCGATGGTTGTAGGTAATACATCACCTGCAGTGCTGAAAAACAAAACAGTATAATTGAGTTACTGTTCACACACCACTATTCCGCGAGGTGTTTTGGCATGAATATGCCAAAATCCCGAGACATACAAGCCAAAATTCCATTGCCGCAGGCAATCTGGAATGAATTTTGGCTACGTTACTGTGAACGGAGTGAACAGTAACATAATTAAGTCAGAGATAAAATACAGAATAAGACTTGAATATTAAAATGATATACAACATAGTTGGCGCGAACTATGTTAAATGAATCAACTGATTCCCCGAAAAAGAAAAGTTAAAATCTATAAAAATTAAGAACTATCTGTAAAAGCAGAAAATGAAAATGCTTTACAGATAGTTCTTTTTTATTTCTCAGGCGGGAAATTTTCCGTTTTCATCCGGCTGCACGCGGAACCAGTAGGTGTATAGCTGATGAAACCCCAGCGATTTATAAAGAGCGCGGGCATTGTCATTTCCTTCTACAACCTGAAGATATGCATTCTGTGCACCTTTTTTCATTCCTTCTTTCAGAAGTCCGGTGCAGATCTGACGGGCATAGCCATGTTTGCGGTATTCTTCTTTGACATGGATGGCATAGATGCCGATATAATCTCTGTCCAGAATACCAAGTCCGGTTGCGATGATCTGGTTGTCCATGCGGATGGAAGCACAGATGGTTTCCTTGAGGATTGCCTGATACATAGATGGAACAACCTTCCGGTGGATGGGATTGGTGGTGTTTTTTAAACGGAACAGACTTTCAATCCATTCGGAGGGAATATTGTCACAGAAGGTTACATCAGGATATGGAGCATCCAGCCGTGCGGCGTTCATGCTCATTGCCATGACATTGGTGGTATGCTGGATAGCATATCCACGGTTTTCCAGAACATAATCAAAGTCAGGAGAGACAAGAGGACTGATCTTAAATACAGCGGGGGTTCCCAGACGCTTATATACGCTTTCACAATATGGGATTTTTTCCCGCCAGGTGAGGGTGGAATTGCCGAACTGTTCTACGCTGTTGGTTCTGTGTGTATAAAAATAAGAAAATCTCAGGATCCAGCCGTCGTATAATTCCATCTTGTGAGATGGCCAGGCATTCAGAGACATATCTTCAATCTGTTTAATTGTAGTTTCCATAATATAAGGAAGACTCCTTTCCATAATAAGTCCGCAGATATGAGCGAGGACAGTGATTTATTATACAAAGTTCCGGGAAAATGCGCAATAGTTTATCTGTTCAGGGATTGTTATCAATGCTTTGAAGGAGAGGGAACAGTTTCTCGGCCAGAAGCTTATGCCCATACAAAGTAAGATGAATCCCGTCCGTTGTTATGGCATCAAATCCCGATTGAGTTGCTTCCTTATTAAAATAGTTATGCAGAGGCAGAAATGGAAGTCTGAATCTGACAGAGAGCTGTCGGATAATATCAGACATGGTATGGACATAGGGAATCCATGTCTCATATTCTTCCGGATGTGGAAAGATAAAGGGTTCCATAAGGATTACCTGCCTGGCATCTGTAGTGAGCAGATTCAATAATTCATTGTAATGAGTGGCAAACTCTCTCATCATCTGTTCTTTCTGAGAATCCGTCCGGTCTGTGTTCATTATCAGACCGATATCATTGATGCCGATCAGCAGAGTTATAACAGGAGAGTGATGCAAAAGAATACGGTGCTGACGGATATTTTCAAGGACTCTTGCCACAGTGAAGCCATCTATGTCACAGTTCCTAAAATGTATGGCACCTGTTGATTTATCTGTTAACTGTACAGCGCTTGATGAGCGTCCGACGGTATCTGCGGATATGGAGAAAGAAGGAGTCTGATTATGGAACATTTCTGAGAGTATCTGTACATACCCATTTCCCAGAGGAAAATCTTCAAATAAATGATTACAGTCCGTAATGCTGTCTCCCAGACAAATGATTTGCATAAAAAACCTCCTGTTTGGTATTACCAATATAAGGATTGGTAAGTGCAGAGATATAAAATTTATATAAAAACCATATAAAATAATATCATCTGCTTACAGTTCGGTCAATGAAAATTGCCGTTTTTTTCGTGAAAATGCATTTAAAAAAATTATGAAAATCTATTTTTCAATCAAAATATCTGGATGAAATGCACAAAAAGAAAATCTACTTTTTGCCAGAAATAGTCAAAATAATCGTTGACTTTTTAACGGATTTTAATATAATAATCTCAAAATCTTGAATCGATGGAAAGCTTATGAAATATTTTACAGACATAAGTTTAGGAATCCTGGCTGAGGCATCTGAGGCAGACAGCATTAAAAAAGCCAGAATATCTTCCGGAGATTTAAATAGAAAAAGGAGGGAAAAGAAACGGGTAATTTAGCAGACACGTTAATGGAAGAACTTCAATGTAAGACAGTTTTTACCATACCGGTGTTTGGAGGAATACCAGTTGCAGAGTCAGTAGCAGTGACATGGGTGATCATGGCAGTGCTTTTAATTTTGTCATTGGTGCTCGTAAGAAACCTGAGTGTGGAAAACCCCGGTAAGAAACAGCTTTTGCTGGAAACCGGTGTCAGTTTTCTTCATAACTTCTTTAAGGATATCCTTGGAGAAGAGGGAAAAATGTATATTCCCTATCTGATGACAGTTGTCATTTACATTGGAATTGCAAACATTTTCGGTGTGTTTGGATTTGTACCGCCTACAAAGGATTTAAACTGTACGATCGGTCTTGCGATCACAAGTATTTTTCTGATCGAGTATGCAGGATTCCATAAGAAAGGTCTGAAAGGCTTTCTTAAAAGCTTCGCAGAGCCGGCACCGATTATGCTGCCGATTAATATTCTGGAGGTCGTTATTCGACCGACATCACTTTGTATGCGACTTTTTGGTAATGTGTTAGGAAGCTATGTGGTTATGAAACTTCTTGAGTTTATATGCCCGGCAGTTCTTCCTATTCCATTCAGCCTGTATTTTGATTTCTTTGACGGATTCATTCAGGCGTATGTATTTGTATTCTTAACTTCTTTATTTATCAAAGAAGCTATTGAATAAAAAAGATTACTGTTCATACAGGAATATGACACCTATATAAGACCTGAGACGCGGGACATAAGGGATAAGACAGCAGTTATGAACAGCACTTAAATGCTACCCGGATATTCGGTGGGTCATAACGGTCATAAACAACCGTTGGTACAGACATCTGTTGCACAGGCATCAAATGATTTCATCGGAATATCGACAGGATAGCATATTGTGAAGAAAGATTTGTAATATTTAGTTTATTTCAGTTAAACAACAGGAGGAAAAAGTTATGTTAGTAGCTATTGGAGCAGGAATCGCAGTTTTAACAGGTATTGGCGCTGGTATCGGTATTGGTATGGCAACATCCAAAGCAGTAGAAGCAATCGCAAGACAGCCGGAAGCAGAAAGCAAGATCAGCAAATCCCTTCTTTTAGGATGTGCCCTTGCCGAGGCAACAGCTATTTACGGTTTCGTTATCGGTCTTCTGATCGTTATCATGCTTGGCTAATTAATGGATAAAGAATAACTAAGAAAGGCAGGTGGGACAGGTGATCGAGATTAACATCAACCTGGTCTTTACAATTATTAACCTGATTGTTCTTTATCTTTTAATGAAAAAGTTCTTATTTGGTCCGATCCTCAATGTGATGGAGCAGAGAAAAAACATGATCGACCAGCAGTTCGCAAGTGCCAAAGATACAGAAGAACAGGCATATGAACTGAAAGGCAAATATGAAGATGCACTGAAATCTGCGAAAGACGAATCCATGCGTATTGTAAACCAGGCAAAGGATGAGGCAAAAGTACAGGCTGAGCGTATTGTAAAAGATGCAAACACACAGGCTGGTGCAATGCTTGACAAAGCAAAGGCAGATATCAGGACAGAGCAGGAAAATGCTATGAAGGCTATGGAAAGCAGAGTGGCAGAGATCGCGCTGGATGCAGCCTCAAAGATCATGGGAGAGAAAAACAGCAGTCAGCAGGATTTGTCCCTTTATGACCAGTTTATAAAAGAGGCAGGTGATTCCAATGACGGAAACAAGCATTAATTATGCAAAAGCATTATATGAGCTTTCTGTCCCGGAAGAAGCTGTTTTGGAGACAGAAAAGATTTTCAGGGGTACCCCGCAGTTAAAAGGTGCCCTTGAGAATCCACTGGTTTCTTTAAAAGAAAAAGAACATGTAATTGACAGAGTCTTCCCGCAGGAGATGAAAAATTTCCTGAAGGTGACCTGTAAATATCAGAAAATCAGCAGCATTTATGATATCCTGGAAGCATATGGCAATTACAGCCGCAAGCAGAAAGGAATCCTGAAAGCTGTTCTCACATATGTAACAAAACCGGAAGAAGCCCAGAAAGAGAAGATGGAAGATTTCCTTCGCAGGGAATTTGGAGCAAAGGAAGTAATCCTTACTCTCAGAGAAGACAAATCTTTGATCGGAGGCTTCATTCTTTCTGCCGGAGACAAAGAGTTCGACTGGAGTCTCCGCGGACGTTATAACAATTTAAGACAGAAATTGACACGGAGGTGAATAAAAGTTGGCTGCAATGAATCCAGATGAAATCATTTCGATTCTGAAAGAAGAAATTAAGAATTATGACGAAATCAGCAAGGACCAGGAAGTAGGAACAGTCATCTCCGTCGGAGATGGTATCGCCACGGTGCATGGTATTGATCATGCTATGTATGGCGAGGTTGTAACCTTTGAGAATGGTCTGAAAGGTATGGTTCAGGATATCCGTGCAAACAGCATCGGATGTATCCTGTTCGGTAAAGATACAGGAATCAAAGAAGGAACAAAGGTGGCAAGAACCCAGAAACAGGCAGGTGTGCCTGTAGGTGACGCTTTTATCGGAAGGATTGTAAATGCTCTGGGAGCACCGATCGATGGTAAAGGCGAGATCAAGGCAGACGGGTATCGCCCGGTAGAGAATCCGGCACCTGGGATCATTGAGAGAAAATCTGTAACAGTTCCGTTGGAAACAGGTATTCTTTCCATTGACTCCATGTTCCCGATCGGCCGTGGCCAGCGTGAGCTGATCATCGGTGACAGACAGACAGGTAAGACTTCTGTTGCACTGGATACCATTCTGAACCAGAAAGGCAAAGATGTAATCTGTATCTATGTTGCAATCGGACAGAAAGCTTCTACAGTAGCTAAGATTGTATCTACTCTGGAGAAACACGGTGCTATGGACTATACAACAGTATTCTCCTCTACAGCCAGTGACTGTGCACCGCTTCAGTATATTGTTCCTTATGCAGGTACTGCACTTGCTGAGTACTTCATGTATAAGGGAAAAGATGTATTAATGGTTTATGATGATTTATCCAAGCATGCAGTTGCATATCGTGCACTGTCATTGCTTCTGGAACGTTCACCGGGACGTGAGGCTTATCCTGGAGATGTATTCTATCTCCATTCCAGATTACTGGAGCGTTCCAGCCGTCTGAATGAAAAGGCCGGCGGTGGTTCTATCACTGCACTTCCTATCATTGAGACACAGGCAGGTGACCTTTCCGCATATATTCCTACAAACGTTATTTCCATCACAGATGGTCAGATTTTCCTGGAGAGTGACCTGTTTAACTCCGGTATGCGTCCGGCGGTTAACGTAGGTCTTTCCGTATCCCGAGTTGGTGGTGCTGCACAGGCAAAAGCCATGAAGAAAGCAGCAGGAAGTGTCCGTATCGATCTGGCTCAGTATCGTGAGATGGAAATCTTTACACAGTTCAGTTCTGATCTGGACGAGGCTACAACTCAGCAGTTGAAATACGGAAGTGGACTTATGGAACTTCTGAAACAGCCGCTTTCAAGCCCGTTAAGTCTTCATGAGCAGGTCATCACTCTTTGTGCGGCAACACACAAGGCAATGATGCACGTGGAAACCAAGAAGATGAAGAAGTATCAGAGAGATATGCTGGACTACTTTGACAGTGCTTATCCGGAAATCGGAAGAGAGATCGAGGAGAAGAGACAGCTTCCGGATGAACTGGCAGAAAAGATCGTGAAAGTGGCAGAAGAATTTGCAGATAAGAGCAGGTAGGTGTTGATATGGGCAGTACGAAAGAGATTCAGACTCGAATGAAAAGCATTCAGGACACCATGAAGATCACCAATGCCATGTATATGATCTCTTCATCCAAGATGCAGAAGGCCAAAAGAATCCTGTCTGATACAGAGCCGTATTACTATAATATGCAGGCAGCAATTTCCAGAATCCTGCGTCATATGCCGGATACAGAGCATCCTTTTTTCAGTATCCGTCATAAGATTGCGGAGGAAGACCGTAAGATTGGCTGTATCGTAGTTACCGGTGATAAGGGTATGGCAGGTGCCTATAACCATAATATCCAGAAAATGACAGAACAGTTTATGGCAGAGCATGAGCACTGCAAGCTTTATGTGCTGGGTATGGTAGGCCGTCAGTATTTCACGAAGAAACATATGGATATCGCAGAGAACTTTCCATATACAGTACAGAAACCGACCATGCACAGAGCGCGTCTGATCTCAGAGGAGATTGTCAGGGCGTTCCTGGACAGAGAACTGGACGAAGTCCGTATTTTCTATACGGAGATGCAGAGTGCAGTTGCCATGGAGCCGGTGAATATGCAGCTTCTTCCATTGAAGAAAGCAGAGTTCCTGCCAAATCAGGCAATGCTTGCGGACATGCCACAGGAGGAAATCGTGCTGTCACCATCAGCCGATGTACTTCTGAATACCATGATCCCAAATTACCTGACTGGTCTGATCTATGGATGTCTTGTAGAAGCGTATGCCAGTGAAAATAATGCCAGAATGATGGCAATGCAGTCCTCTACGGACAGTGCAAAGAAGATGCTCAGGGAGTTATCCATTGAGTACAACCGTGCGCGTCAGGCTGCCATCACACAGGAAATCACTGAGATTGTCAGCGGTGCAAAAAGCACGAAAAAAAGGAAGTGACGACGATGAACAAAGGTAAAATTGTACAGGTTATGGGACCTGTTGTAGACGTTGATTTTTGAAGATGGAAATCTTCCTGAGATCAAGGATGCCCTTGAGGTAGAGAACAACGGTAAAAGATGTGTAATGGAAGTTTCCCATCATCTGGGAAACAATATGGTACGCTGCATTATGCTGAGCGCAAGCGAAGGCTTACAGCGTGACAGAGAAGTCATCGCCACAGGAAGCGGCATTAAGGTTCCTGTAGGTGATAAGACACTGGGACGTTTATTTAACGTACTTGGTGATACAGTAGATGACGGTCCTTCCCTTGAGGGAGAACAGAAATGGGTCATCCACAGAGATCCGCCGGATTTCGAACATCAGAAACCGGCTGTAGAAATCCTGGAAACAGGTATTAAGGTTATCGACCTTCTTGCACCATATGCAAAAGGTGGTAAGATCGGTCTGTTCGGTGGTGCCGGTGTTGGTAAGACAGTCCTGATCCAGGAGCTGATCCAGAACATTGCCACAGAGCATGGAGGATATTCCATTTTCACAGGTGTTGGAGAGCGTTCCCGTGAAGGTAACGACTTATGGTCAGAAATGAAAGAGTCCGGTGTTCTTGAAAAAACAGCCTTAGTGTTCGGACAGATGAACGAGCCACCGGGATCCCGTATGCGTGTTGCTGAAACCGGACTGACAATGGCTGAGTACTTCAGAGATGAGGAACACAGAGATGTGCTTCTTTTCATTGATAATATTTTCCCGTTTTGTACAGGCTGGTTCCGAGGTTTCCGCCCTTCTTGGACGTATGCCTTCAGCCGTAGGTTATCAGCCAACACTGGCTACTGAGATGGGTGAACTTCAGGAACGTATCGCTTCTACTAAGGATGGTTCTGTAACATCTGTACAGGCTGTCTATGTACCTGCCGATGACCTGACTGACCCGGCTCCTGCAACTACATTTGCTCATCTGGATGCAACAACCGTTCTTTCCAGAAAGATCGTAGAGCAGGGTATTTATCCGGCCGTTGACCCGTTGGAATCTACTTCCCGTATCCTGGAGCCGGATGTTGTAGGTGAAGAACATTATGAAGTAGCACGTAAAGTACAGGAAATCCTTCAGAAATATAAAGAACTTCAGGACATCATTGCTATTCTTGGTATGGAAGAGCTTTCTGAAGAGGATAAGAGCACTGTATTCCGTGCAAGAAAGATCCAGAAGTTCCTTTCTCAGCCGTTCCATGTAGCTGAGAACTTCACAGGTATCAAGGGTAAATATGTTCCTCTGAAAGAAACCATCCGTGGATTCAAGGCAATCGTTGATGGTGAGATGGATCAGTATCCGGAAAATGCTTTCTTCAATGTTGGTACAATTGAGGATGTCATCGAGAAAGCAAAGACTGAGATGGGTCAGGAATAAGGAGCGGATTTTATGGCAGATACATTTGGTCTTGAGATTTATGCCAGTAATAAGCTGGCGTTTGCAGGACGTGCCAAAACCCTGACAATCCCGGCTGTTGACGGTGAGCAGGCCTTTCTGGCACAGCATGAGAATATTGTTGCAGCTATCATTCCTGGTGAAATGCGTTTCGAGGAAGCAGATGGCACAAAGCATGTTCTGGCTGTGAGCAGTGGGTTTGTGGAGATGATCAATAACCGTGTGAAGCTGTTCTGTCTGACGGCAGAGAGTCCTGAGGAGATTGATATCCGCAGGGCGCAGGAAGCGAAGGAGAGAGCAGAAGAGCAGATGAGACAGAAGCAGAGTATTCAGGAGTATCATATGAATCAGCTGGCTCTGTCCAGAGCTATGGCACGACTGAGGGTTACGAGTCATAAAGAAATTTAAAGAAACAAAATATATCAATAAAAAGCATCTTTGGATGGTCTGATGAAGGCTTTCCGTAGATGCTTTTATTGCTTTGTACCATGTTCTGACTTGTTTCTTAGCTGGTGAAAATTATTTTTGCAGAGTCCATTTTCTGTTTGAATTATTTCCAATTGGAGATACATCAGGTATTTCTTTTAAAATAGCCCGGGTTCGCGGAAGACTTAATCCAATATATTCAGCAATATCACTGGATTTTTTGAGATATTGATTTTTAGATAAATACTCTCTGATTTTTTCTATATTTTCCAAAGCTTTTTTGGTTTTGATTTTTTTATGACAGGAGTTTATTCGCTTGATTTTTTATCGCTTGTTTTTATCGCTTGCTTTTTTATCGCTTGATTTTTATCGCTTGGTTTTTTATCGAAGCTAAGAATCAGAAGAGTTCTATCTGGATCAAATTGTTCTTCTATAACTGGTTCAACCCAGCCTTGATCCTCCCATGTGTTAAAAATGTTGGGTACTCCGCTGCCGGCACGCTCGCCGATATTGATCAGATTAAACATTTTCATGAGTACTTTGTTGCGAGGATCAGAAATTCCCCCTTTTTTTCATTTGTTGTTTTCCTGTTCTGGAATATCCTGGATTTTCAAATACTATTCTGTCAGCTTCTTTTCGGACTACAATGCCTCGAACACCATAAAAGTCTGCATTTATCAAACAGTTTGCGAGGGCTTCCCTCAATGCTTCATGTACGGGAGTATCATCAATACGGTTTCCATCGATTGTTTTAAAAGGTACCTTGATATCTTTAACAAGTTTATTATATACTCGGAAGTAAAAATCACATATATTACCGGACCATTCACCGGAACTTGACTGTAAGCGATCGGTCCAGCGTATAGTTGGATCCAGAATTTCACGATAATCTAAAAAATATTCAGGGAAATGTCGTACAATGTTATATTCATCTCCAAACATTAGCATTCCTGCAGCTGTTGGATGAAGGCATTTATCAATATTGGAAATGGCAGCAGCTCCTATGCTGCGTAAATATTCAGAATCATTTAAACGGCCAAATGGATGTGCTGGTTTAAGGGCTCGATGTCTGTTGCGATATCCCTGAATGGTTTCATAATTTAGGTCGCTTATTGGAACATCATCCAGTACATCCATATCCATAGTGTTGTCTGTCTGGTCGCGGAGCATGGCTTTCACCTGAAGTTTGGTACAATGATAGTCTCCTTCGTGATTTCTTCGAAATGTTCCGCCAAATATATCATCATTAATATATACAGGTTTTTGTTCTCTGTTTGCCATAGGAACATAAATCACGATGATAGTATCTTCATCCTTCTCATATATCTCTACATCCTGATCAGATAGAAGATTTACGTTGACCTTTTTTCGATTATTGATTGTATCCCAGAAATGTTTTAACAGCTTGTCCCTGTCTGTACATTTTTTAAACCTGTAGTTCTCCAGGTTCCATCTTTGTTTTTCGGCAACTCCCAGAATAATTACGCCGCCATAACAATTTGCAAAAGCAGAGTAAGTCTCCCATAAAGAAGAAGGAAGGCCGCCATTTGCTTTTTTTACTTCGCGCCGGTTATCTTCTTTATATAAGTTGAACTTTGTAATATCAAAAAAATTGTACCATTGTTATTACCTCTTTTTGAAACCAATAATTTGTCTTTATTATACCGTACAGAACTGAAAAATGGCAATGGCTATAATTAAAGAGTATTTGTCGAAATTGCCACAGGTATAGAGTGCTTCACATTAATTCTGGAAACAGATATTCTGTTTTGCGAGTACAGGATATCGGATTAGGACTGTTGTATCCAGATTTTCACGATGCATATCGACAGCATTGATCTGATGATTTTCATAGGTGGTATAATAATAAATTCCCTTTGTTGTGTTGCAGCAGGAAGTGTAGAGAGTGATCTCATATTTGCCTTTTGCTACTTCGCAGCAACCACGCTGCTGATCTACGGAGCCGAGGATGTGGAAGAACTGGCTGACGCTTTCGAGTTCGGAGTCGCCGGATCTGGAGTTCATTTTTGTGAAGGCAACTTTGGCAAAGCGGGAGGCGGAGGAAAGGTCTCCCGGGAGGCCGAGGGCGCCCATACCGCGGCTGTAGGATTGGAGTTCTAATCCTGGAGCGAAGGTGTTCTCTGGTTGGCGAGGGGAGAGAGACTGGTAGTTGTTAAGCTGGAACATCTGCTGTGGGAAGGGTGGGTTATTGGTTAGTACCCCTACAGGATTTTCGTAGATATGGAGGCCGTCCTGCATGGATTCGATAACGAGGCAGCCGGAAGCATCTGCGAGGATCCAGTGGAGCTGAGCACATGGGAAGTTCTCACTGAACTGTGTGTTGGTGAGATTCATAGTTGAGAGTCTCTGGCGGGCTTCTTTTAAGGTGGCACACTGGCTGAGAATCCATGGGATGAATTCGAACTGGGCTACGTTTTCTTTGTCCGATACTGGTTCTGCATAGACTGCATTTCCTACGAAATTCAGACCTGCCATGCCGAGACCTTTTTCATTAATGGCATCATAGTAGAGTGGATAGTCTCCGGCCACATGAGCCATTCCGATGATGGCATAGTGAGAGTCAGGGGCTTTATCAGAATGACGGAAATGGAATGGGTAGTTTCGTGGTGTGATGGTGATTTCATCACCGTAGGAAAATTCATAATCAAGGGTTCTGCCGAAATAGAAATCTTTTGTTTTATAAGTTGCTGCTGTGCACATATTTTCTTACCTCCTGGTGCCAAAATAGATATACTTGTAGAACGTGTATATTTTGAAGAATATTACCACAATCTTTTGTTTTTATGCAATATACAGAATTTTGTTTTTTGCACAGATAAAAATTGGGTTATATTGCTGGTAAGAAAAAGAATCATGATGTATACTGGTATCAGATAATTATTCAGCAGTCCGTTATCCCGCGAGGTACTGAAAGAGTTTCAATTTCGGAAAATAAGCAAATCATAAGATTAAAAGCAAGGAGGATCAGGAATGAAGTTCACAGAAGGTTACTGGGAGAAAAATGAACGCGCAAACGCATCCTATGCGATGCAGGCTTTTACAGCGGAGGCAATTCCGGGAGGAATGAGAATTGTTTCTCCATTCCGCCAGATCACAGACAGAGGCGGTGCTCTGGATGTCGGAACTATCACTACAGAATTTATTTCTGTACGTAAAGATATCATAAGTGTAAGAAGTTATCATTATGAAGGTTATGTAAAAGGTGAGCCAAGGTATGAGCTGAATGAGGATCCACAGGAAACAGAGGTTGAGATTACAGAAGATGAAGCTGTGATGAAAGCCGGAAGAATGACAGTAAGAGTGGACTTGAAAGACTTTAAGATTACATATGAAGCAGACGGAAAAGTTCTCACAAACATCGGATTCCGCAATCTTGGCTATATGCAATATGACAGAGCTACGCTGACAAAATTCCCGGAACCGAACTATATGGCAGCACAGTATCAGCCATATATGGTGACAGAGCTTTCTCTTGCACCTGGAGAATGTGTATATGGTCTGGGTGAGAGATTTACAGCGTTTGTAAAGAACGGTCAGGTTGTTGATATCTGGAATGAAGATGGCGGTACAGCTTCTCAGATTTCTTATAAAAATATTCCGTTCTATGTAACAAGCAAACATTATGGCGTATTCGTAGACCACAGTGATCATGTTTCCTTCGAAGTTGCAAGTGAAAAGGTTGAGAATGTGGGATTCTCTGTGAAAGGTGAAGAGATCAGATATCATATTATTTACGGAGATGACATTAAGGGTGTGATCGAGAACTACACAGATCTTACAGGAAAACCGGCATTGCCGCCTGCATGGTCCTTTGGATTATGGCTTTCCACATCCTTTACAACAAACTATGATGAAGAGACGACCAATTCCTTTATCCAGGGAATGGCAGACAGAGATATTCCATTGAGTGTATTCCATTTTGACTGCTTCTGGATGAAAGAGTTCCACTGGTGTGATTTTGAATGGGATTCCAGAATCTTCCCGGATGTACCGGGAATGCTGAAACGTTATAAGGATAAAGGACTTAAGATCTGTGTATGGATCAATCCATATATTGCACAGGGAACTAACTTCTTTAAAGAGGGTCTGAAGAACGGATACCTGGTACAGCGTGCAGACGGAAGAGGAATCAAGCAAATCGACAACTGGCAGCCTGGCATGGGCCTGGTTGACTTTACAAATCCGGATGCAGTGAAGTGGTATCAGAATAAGCTGAAAACTTTGCTTGATATGGGTGTTGACTGTTTCAAGACAGACTTTGGCGAGAGAATTCCGGTCGATGTGAAATATTATGACGGTTCAGATCCGGTTTCTATGCATAATTATTATACATACCTTTACAACAAGGCAGTATTTGATCTGCTGAAGGAAGTAAAGGGTGAAGGTGAAGCAATCCTTTTTGCGAGAAGTGCTACAGCAGGCGGACAGCAGTTCCCGGTTCACTGGGGCGGTGACTGTTCTGCAACCTATGCTTCCATGGCTGAGAGCTTAAGAGGTGGTCTGTCCTTTACTTTATCAGGATTCTCTTTCTGGAGTCATGATATGGGCGGATTTGAAATGACAGCAGCACCGGATGTATACAAACGCTGGCTGCAGTTTGGTCTTCTTTCCACACACAGCCGTCTCCATGGTTCCAAGAGTTATCGTGTACCGTGGTTGTTTGATGAAGAAGCAGTAGATGTATGCCGTAAGTTTACAAAGCTGAAATTAAGATTACTCCCATATCTGTATTCTATGGCCGTAAAATCACACAAGACAGGTATTCCGTCCATGCGTGCAATGATCATGGAATTTAACGATGATCCTGCAACCAAATATCTGGATATGCAGTATATGTTAGGTGACAGTATTCTGGTTGCACCAATCTTCAACAAAGAAGGTCATGCAGAATATTATCTGCCGGCAGGAAAATGGACTCATCTTTTAAGCGGAGAAGTCAAAGAAGGCGGAAGATGGTATGAAGAAGATTATGATTTTTCTTCACTGCCTGTATTTGTAAGAGAGAATACTCTGCTTCCGATTGGTGCTGTAGATACTACCGTTGATTATGAACTGGAGAAAGATGTACAGATTCAGGTTTATGAAGTAAATGAAACTGCATCCTGTGAGGTAGTGACGCGTAAAGGAGAGACAGCTTTTACAGTAAAAGCTGTAAGAGAGGGAAATAAACTCACTCTGGAAGCTTCAGCAGAAAATGGAGGTATGACCTATCTGCTGAGAAATATTCATGAAATAGCCGATGTTACTGGTGGAAGCATAGTGAAAGATACAGAAAATGGTATTATCATTGTACCGGAAGGATGCAGACAGGAAATCGAACTTTAATTGACAGGTGCATGATATTCTTTCTGTGAAGTGCATTATAGCCGGGTTTATGTTACTGTTCAATTTGTTCTCAGTAATACACTTCGCATAGTATATTTCGGGATAGCAGCGTGTGGACAGGTAACAAGTTTATAAATATTTTAGAAATTCGACAAAAAATTAGGACTGGACAAATCAATTGTCCGGTCCTATAATAATACTCACCAGAGTTCTTCTGGTGATTCAATCCCGTCAGTTCGGCGGTTAATTCCACTTTTATTTTTTTCAAAATACCAAAGAAGAGACAGACTGTTTCCTATTGTATGAACAGTATCGAAACAGTTGCGAAAAAATATAAGACTGGAGGTGATGCAATATGCATTTTTTCACCTTTTTCCTGTAGCGGTTGCCGGGACTGCCATGATCATGGATATCCGTACAGCAAAAGTTGATAACGGATGGATTATTTTTTCCATGTCTGTGGGACTGTTTGTCTGTATATGGCAAAAGAATACTACGGGAATTGGATTTTTTATAATGGGAAGCGTAATGCCGTTATTTCTTATGATCCTCTTTGCTTTTGGGATGATAGGTGCCGGAGATATTAAACTATTCTGCGCACTGGGAGGGATAATGGGCTGTGAATCTATCATAAAATGCATCTTTATTTCTTTTCTGACAGGTGCAGGTATTTCTGTCGCACTTCTGATCTTTAACCACAATTTCTGTGAACGTATCCTTTATTTTATTGAATATGTGAAATGTACAGTCAGTACGGGAAAGATTAGTTCCTATCGGAGAAAAAGTATTGCTGCTCCTGAAAATTTCCATTTTACGATTCCTGTTTTTATAAGTGTGTTGTTATATGCAGGAGGTATCTATTGAAAAGAAATATTTTTGCAGTATGCGATCTGGAAGTGGATTATGCGCTGAACTTTATGGACTATATGAACCGGAAGAAGAATATTCCCTTTGAGATACAGGCATTTACATCTGTAGAGAACCTGATCGCCTATGGGAAACAAACACATATAGAGTTGCTGTTGATCTCCGGGCGGGCTATGTGCCGGGAAGTCCGGGATCTGGATATCGGGAAGATCATCATTTTGTCGGAAGGGGTACACCCTCCGGAACTTGACCAGTATCCAAGTGTGTATAAATATCAGTCTTCTTCTGATGTTCTCCGGGAAGTGATGGCATGTTATGGCGCCGAAAAAAATGACAGTGGCAGATCAGATTGCTGTATTAAAAAAGACAACAGAAATTATTGGAATATTTTCACCTCTGGGACGTTGTCTGAAAACCTCTTTTGCATTGACACTTGGACAGATACTTGCCAAAGAACGAGCCGTTCTTTATCTGAATATGGAAGAATATTCCGGATTTGAAGAATTGATGGGAAAAGGTTTTGCCCACAATTTGAGTGATCTTCTTTATTATGTGAGACAGGATAACCAGAATCTTCTCTATAAGATGAACAGTATGATACAGACGATCAATAATCTGGATTATGTTCCACCTGTGCAGATGCCGGCAGATATCCGTACAACAGCCTGGCAGGACTGGGAACGGCTTTTTCAGATGCTTATACTTGACAGTTCTTATGAAGTGATTGTGCTGGATATTGGATGTGGGATTGATGAAAATTTCCAGCTGCTGGATATGTGTAAGAAGATTTATATGCCTGTATTGTCTGATGCTGTTTCACAGTGTAAGATTGCGCAGTTTGAGAATCTGGTCCGAATCTGGGATTATCCTCAGATTCTGGAAAAGACGGAAAAGATAAATCCACCGTTTCATATGGCAACCTGCCTGTCACCTGCGTATGTTGAACAGCTGATGTGGAGTGAACTGGGAGATTATGTGCGGAACCTTCTGAGGAAAGAAAGCCAGAAAAAAGAAAATTAAAAAAGTTCCGGAAAGATGCTGTAAAGGGAAAAAGGATGAACAAAGATGTATTTAGAAAGCTGCGGCAGATGCTGATGGAAGAACTGGATCTGTCCAGAGAATTATCGGATAAAGAAATCCTTGATGTAATTGATGAGCTGATTCTGAACCAGATAAAAGATGTCCGTCTTGCGCTGAAAGAAAAGGTACAGCTTCGTCAGGAACTGTTTTATTCTGTCCGCAAACTGGATGTGCTTCAGGAACTGGTGGATGATGAGACAGTGACTGAGATCATGGTAAACGGGCCGGATACCATTTTTGTAGAACGGGCTGGCAAGCTTATGAAATGGCATAAAAGTTTTACTTCTGCTGAGAAACTGGAGGATGTAATCCAGCAGATTGTTGGAAAATGTAATCGTGTGATCAATGAATCCATGCCGATCGTGGATGCAAGGCTGGAAAATGGTTCCAGGGTAAATGCTGTAATTTATCCGGTTGCATTAAATGGTCCGATTCTCACTATAAGGCGTTTTCCTGAACACCCCATTACAATGGAAAAGCTGATCGCACTGGGAAGTATCACACAGGAATGTGCAGAATTTCTGGAGAAGCTTGTGAAGGCCAGATATTCCATGGTCATAGGAGGCGGAACCGGAAGCGGAAAGACTACATTTCTTGCAGCAATGTCGGAATATATCCCCAGGGACGAAAGACTGATCACAATAGAAGATAATGCAGAACTTCGCATCAGGGGAATTGACAATCTGGTCCGGCTGGAAGCAAAGATGGCAAACATGGAAGGAGCAGTTTCCGTTACGATTAGAGATCTGATCAAATCTGCATTACGAATGCGTCCGGACAGAATCATAGTGGGAGAAGTCCGCGGCGGAGAGGCAATGGATATGCTTCAGGCATTGAATACAGGGCATGAAGGGTCGCTGTCTACTGCCCATGCCAATTCTGCCAGGGATATGTTATCCAGACTGGAAACAATGGTTCTGATGGGCGTTGATCTTCCATTGGAAGCAATCAGAAGACAGATTGCTTCCGGAGTGGATATTCTGGTACATCTGGGAAGAATGAGGGATAAATCAAGGAAATTGCTGGAAGTAACTGAGGTGTGCGGCTTTGAAAATGGAGAAATCCGTATCCGGCCGCTGTATCAATGGCAGGAAGGGAAAGGTCTTGTAAAGACAGCATCCCTCCTTCATGTGGCAAAAAACTGGAAAGAGCGGGGATTGAACTATGAAAGGGAAAGAAAAAGAACAGCTTTATCAGAAACGTAATTATGATCATTATCGTTTTTCTATGAAAGAACTTCTGAAATATATGGGACAGGCACTGGCGTTGTGCATAATGGCAGATTATCTTTTTTACAAAAGTAAATGGGTGTTGCTTCTTATGCTTCCCGTTCCTGTGTTTTATCTGAAATGGCAGAAAAATCGTATGATCAGGGAAAGACGGAAGAATCTGAATTATCAGTTTAAGGATGCACTTACTTCGCTGAGTGTTGCGGTTCAGGCCGGATATTCGGTGGAAAGCGCGGTAAAAACCTGTGTCAGAGATTTGGAGAGACTCTACGGAAAGGGAACGGATATTGTGGAGGAATTTCGCTATATTGAAAGCCAGCAGCATATCAGTGTTCCGCTGGAAGAGCTGTTTCTGGATCTTGGAGAAAGAAGTCAGATAGAAGATATCGAAAATTTTGCCTCTGTATTTTATACAGCCAAGCGTACAGGTGGTGATATGAACCGGGTAATTCAGAAGGTGTCTCGTATGCTTGGAGATAAGATTGACGTTAAAAAACGAGATAGAGGCTACACTGGCAGCAAAGAAGTCAGAACAGATGATCATGAGTCTTATGCCTGTGGGAATTATCCTGTACTTGCAGATGACTTCACCGGGCTTCTTAAGTGTTCTTTATGGAAATCCCTTTGGAATTGCAGCAATGAGTATCTGTCTTGTCATTTATGCTGCGGCATACTGGCTTGGCAGAAGGATTGTAGATATTGAGGTGTGACAGTACAAATGTGGGTACATGTTGTCATTTTTTGTTATGATCCTGTGTGCACTGACCGGCTGGAAAAAAGGATGGATTCCATCTTCCGGAATCGGAGGGAAGGATGGTATCAGACTTTTTGCGGTAGTAGCGATAGCCGGAAATCTGCTGGGCATGATCCTTACTTTGCAAAACGGTGGACAGGTGTATCCTCAGGGATACCGTCTGGAAAAGGAGGATACAGGATCATATGAGAAGGAATTTATGGTATCCGTTGACGGAGAAGAACCGGTCTCCATGTACATTCAGGTACCGGAGAAGGAACTGGAAGAGCAGGAGGAAGAACCGAAACAGAATAAGAAGCTGACCAGAAAAGAACAGGCACAAAAAAGTATTGCAGAGGCAGTATCCCGGTATAACGAGCAGCGCAGTGATCCGGATTATTATTATCTTCCGGATAAGCTGAATGGAAAAAAGGTAAAATGGGAAAGTCCGGCAGACACTTCCGGAATGCTTCTGACAGGACTGTTTCTTATTGCGGCAATGGCAATTCTTGTGATGAAAGGGAGAGAAGAACAGGTTCAGCTTCAGAAACGGTATGAAGAACTTCTTATGGATTATCCGGGACTGATCATGAAATTTACACTTCTGGTTCAGGCCGGGATGACTGTAAGAAAGGCATTCCAGAAAATTTCTCTGGATTATGGAAGAAAGAGAAAGCGGAATCCAAGACCTGCGTATGAAGAGATACGGATTGTCTGCTATGAGATGGAAAGCGGAGTTTCTGAAAGTGAAGCATACAGAAGATTTGGAGAAAGATGTGGTCAGGCAAAGTATAAAACATTTGCCACGCTTCTTATCCAGAATCTCCAGAAGGGCAGCAGACAGATGGCTGATATGCTTGAAAGAGAATCAACCGAAGCATGGGAAGAACGAAAGAGAAAAGCACGTGTTCTTGGAGAGGCTGCAGCCACAAAACTTCTGGTGCCGATGATCATGATGCTTATTGTCGTTATGGCAATTGTCATGATTCCTGCTTTTATGTCTTTCTACGGAGAAACATGATAAGGTGCTGCAGTAAATTCTGTGCAGCGTAAAGGGTGCTTTTGGATATGGAGGGAAAAAATGGGACAATTGATAGCAGATAAAAAAGCAAAAACGGACTGATACGAAGATTCGCAGAGGAAGAAGACGCTGTAGGTGTTGTGGAGATCATTCTGATTCTTGTAGTCCTGATTGGGCTTGTCATTATTTTCAAAGAGCAGCTGACCGAACTGGTGCAGAGCATTCTTTCAAAGATCGCCAAACAGAGTAATTCTATTTAAGATGAAAAGAGAAGGAGGTGTACTTCCTGTATGAAATATTGCGGAAAGGAAAGAGGAAGCATTACATTATTTCTTGCATTAATACTCAGTCTGCTTTTGTCTCTTGTATGTACAAGTATAGAATCTGTACGTATGGCATCGGCCAGAACCCAAATACTCAACAGTATGGATATCGGACTTTATTCTGTATTTGGACAGTATGACAGGAAACTTCTTGAGGAATATGATCTGTTTGCGCTGGATGGTTCCATGGGAGGCGGGCAGCTTAATCTCGCAAAGATCTGCGATAATCTGGAATCCTATATGAAACCGGTGTTAAAGCAGAACAGTCAGAAACTTGAACTGCATCAGAGCGGACTTACCGGTTACCGGCTTCTGACAGATGAGTGTGGAGAGGTTTTTTATCAGCAGATTGTGCAGTATATGCAGGAAACTCTTGGAAGTCAGGGAGTACAGCTCCTTCTTAACAAAATGTCTGATCGAGAGAGAAAAACAGAAGAGGCGGATCTGAAAGCGAAACAGGCGGAGACAGGAGGCTCCATCGACAGATATGATTCGGAAATGAATCAGGCTTCTCAGAAAAGCCGGCAGGCAGCACAGGAAGCTGAAAACAGGCAGCAACAGGAAGGACAAATATCAACCCAGCCAGCACCGACACAGCCACAGGCTGACAATCCCATCAGTATTATAAAAAGAATTATGAAAATGGGAATACTGGAGCTGGTTTTGCCACCCGGACGGGAAATTTCCACCCGGACAGTCAGCAAAGACACAATGGTTTCGGGAAGACAGCTGCAACAGGGAATGGAGATGCCGGACGGAGTGACAGCAGATAGCAGTTATACTTCCGGGGTTTTGTTTCAGCAGTATCTGATGAATCATCTGGGAAATTACACAGATCCGTCAAAAGAAAGTCTTGCATATCAGATGGAATATGTTTTTGGAGGAAGAGACAATGATATAGATAACCTTAAATCTGTGGCATCAAAGCTCTTGTTCATCAGAGAAGGCGTAAACTTTGCATGTTTGATGGCAGATAATGTAAAAAGAACAGAGGCACAGGCACTCGCTGCAGCCATTGCGTCGGGATTTCTGGTTCCTCCGGCAGCGGTAGTGATAGAGTCTGCATTGCTTTTATGCTGGGCATTTGCGGAGAGCGTACTGGATGTGAGAGAACTTTTTGCAGGAGGGAAGATTCCCCTTGTAAAAACTTCCGCAGACTGGCAGATTTCGCTGTCTAATCTTTCAAGTCTGATGGAAGGACTGGATTCCATGCGGAAAAACAATGAACATGGATTGTCCTATGAGGATTACCTTCAGGTTCTGATATTGCCTGTTTCAAAGGAAAAGAAAGTGATGAGAGCTATGGATATGATCGAAGATGCGATAAGAAAGAAAGGCAGGGCAAATTTTTATATGGATTCCTGTGTTGTAGCTCTGGAGGCATTTGCGGAGGTAAAAGCAAACAGGAAAAAGGAATTTCAGGTGATACGTCAGTATTGTTATGAATGAATTGCTGAAAAGAGGTGTGAAAAGATGCTTTTACAGAAAGAAAAACAAAGCATTGAAGAAATCGGAAAAAAAGATCAAAAAAATTTATGAAAGGAGAAAAGTCTCTCTAAGCAATATTTACGATCTTTTATTCCCCCAAAAGAGTCGGAAATATTTTCGGACAAATGCAAAAGAACATATTGGAGAAGTTTCTTCTGTAAAAGTATCTTTCTGCACCTCTTTTCGGGGAAAGATTAAGAAGGGAAGTCTGGCAGTAGAAACAGCACTTGTACTGCCGCTGTTCTTCCTGGGAATGGTTACGCTGATTTCGTTTATGGATATATATAAACTGCAGACGGAACATCTGACTGCATTGTGCACGAAGGCAAAACAGGCGGGAATGTATGCGTATCTTCCGGGTGGGGACAGTGTTGATGATATTACGCTGCCGGATATCTACACGTATAAACCCTTTGGTGGACTGATACCTCTTCCGGATGTTGTAGTCTATAACCATGTAAAAGTCCATGCATGGACAGGAACCGAATTTCCTGACAATGGAGGAGAGCAGGGAGAAACAGAACCGATGGTTTATGTAACTGCCTCGGGCAGTGTGTACCATAAAAATCCGGGCTGCAGCTATCTGAATGTTTCATTAAAACAAATTCCCGGAAGTTCCGCAAAATCTGCATCCAATAAGTACGGGGAGCATTATTCAGCCTGTGAAATCTGCAGCAGGAATCAGAATCCGGCAGGAGTGGTATATGTTACGGAACAGGGAAACAGATACCATAATCTGGAGTCCTGCAGTGGGCTGAAACGTTCGGTAAGACTGGTAAAAGCTTCCTCTGTTTCGGAAATGGGAGCATGTAGCAGGTGTGGCTGAATTTTGCCGGAGAGATGTATATGGAGATGAATGGCGTAAAAGAAATATGTGTACTTGGATTTCTGGGAATAAATTCATGGATAGATATCAGAAAAAAAGCAGGTTTCTCTTCTGCTGATCATAATATTTGCAGTCTGCGGAACTGTGTGGACAATATATAGCAGAAGAAATGTTCCGGAGGTTCTTATGTGCGTGGGGACAGGTTTTCTCTTTGTGTTGATCAGCATCCTTACAGAAGGTGCTGTGGGAATGGGCGATGGCTGGCTGCTTATGGCACTGGGGACAGTGCTGTACCCGGAAGAACTTTTTTTCAACACTTTTTATGGGAATGATCTGCAGTGCAGTATGGTCCGGCATCATGATGATGGGATTTTGCAGAAAGGGAAGTACGGAAATACCGTTTGTGCCATTTCTGCTGGCAGGATATCTGGGAGGATTTTTGATATGAAAGATAATTTTTGTATAACAAATGAATACAGTATAATTCGTAAGGGAAGTTTTACAATCGAGACTGCCTGTGTCATGCCGTTGATCCTGTTGGTGTTGATGGGACTTATCTATCTGAGCATTTTTTGTACATAACAGGGCATGGCTGACAGCGGCAGCTTATGAATCGGCAGTAAGCGGGAGCATGGAAGGGATTAAGAAAAACGGAGAAATATATGATACTGCAAGGATGCGCAGTGAGGAGCTGGGGAGTATTGGCTTTTTCGGGGCGGAAAATCTAGGTACCCAGACAAATGTGGGAAAAGAAGTGCAGGTAACCTATGACCTGGACACGATCTCGTCGTATGGCAATCTGAGCTGGCATTTGAGGACAGAAGGGAAATCCGCAGTGATAAATCCGGTGAAACATATCCGCAGACTGCGGGCGGCGCAGGCGGTACTGAGAGAAATGGGGGAATAGAATAGTATGCGGACAGAATATAAGAGGGATATGAATCATAATTATCTCATTGTCTATGGTGAGAATGAGATCAATACAGATTCCTATCAGGTAAGGATGCTTGCGGGAAATGTGATTCCCTCTCTTCTGAAGTGCAGGATACAGGGGATGGATGGCAGATTTCTTATCTATTTTGATATTACTTCGAAACAGGCGGTGAATGTGCTGTATGAAGAAAAGAAGATGGGAGTTGAAGATCTTAGGCTTATTTTCGGTGGTTTTGTAAAGGCTATGGAAGATGCGGCGGAATATCTGATCAATCCCGGACAGTTTATAATGTCGCCGGAATATATTTATACAGATATTGAAAAAAGACAGATTTATTTCTGCATGATGCCCGGATATGAGAAGGATATTAAAGAACAGTTTCAGCTTCTGACAGAATATATTCTGCCGAAAATAGACCATCAGGATCAGGATGCGGTAATCCTTGGATATGGAGTATATAAAAGAGCAATGGAAGACAGTTTTCATCTGGAGCATATTAAAGAAGAATTATACAAAACTCAGAGTTCAGATGTAAATGGGGAGAAGAAAGAAAAAATAAATGCAAAAAAGACAGAGCAGGAGATGGAGTTTGCAGAAGAAGAGACTTTCCCGGAAGATAATGAAAACCGGAATGAATTTGTAAGAGAAGGAGAAGATTCAAAAGAACCCGGCCGACTGAACCCGGTCGGTGTTATTGTGCTGGCTGCTGTTCTGATCTGTGGACTGGCAGCTGCTATCCTGAAGGGATATCTGCCACATGTGGAAATGGAAACCATACTTGGTGTAATTGTTATAGCTATAGCGGGTATCATGCTGGGCCTGCGTATTATAAAGACGAAAAAAAGTTTCGCATTTCCCGGAACAGCCGTATGCATCAGGAGAAACAGTGGGACACATAGAAAAAATAAGAAATATACCATCATGGAATAAAACAGAAAAGAAAACATCAGGGAAAAGATCAGGATGGAAAGAAGCAAAAGGAAAAGTGTCAGAGCAGAAATGGGAGGACAGATTATATGAAAACCTGTCCCAGACAGTGGAGAGAAATCAGCAAACAAATCAGAGTCAGCCGGTGAATGGGCAGAAAATGTCAGACTGTGGACAAAAAACTTCCGAATCATCCCGGATACATATAGACTATGGTGAAACAGTAGTACTATCTGCCGGAACAGTAAGCGGACCTGCAAGTCTGGTGAGCAAAGAACCGGGAGAACTGGCGACCATTTATCTCAATGAAGATCTGACTGTGATCGGAAAGCTGGAAACTGCCTGTGATGCGGTGATAAGCCTGCCTACCGTAAGCCGTATCCATGCAAAAATACGAAAAAAAGAAGAAAACTATTTCCTTAGTGATATGAATTCCAGAAACGGAACGTCTGTAAATGGAAGATTACTTCGTCCGGATGAGGAATATCAGCTTGAACCGGAAGATGAAGTGGATTTTGCACAGGCAAGATATATATTTCTGGAATAAATGTTTTTTACAAAATACAGGAGGTCTGCTACAATTAGTAATGGTACATTGTTTTTGAGATAAAGAAACAGAAAAGAGGTAAAACTTGGAAGAACTGAAAAAGGCACCGGTTACAGTGCTTCTCATTCTGGCGAATATTCTTGTTTTTACTGCAGTGGAATTTACCGGAGGATCAGAGGATACCATGCATATGCTTCAGTGCGGAGCGGCATATACTCCCGCCATTATGCAGGGAGAATACTATAGGATCTTTACAAGTATGTTCCTTCATTTTGGACCGCAGCATCTTGGAAATAACATGCTGGTACTGTTTGTGCTTGGAGGCAGACTGGAGCGTACAGTTGGAAAACTGAAATATCTGCTGATCTATCTTCTGGGAGGAATGGGTGGAAATCTGCTGTGTCTGTTCCTGGAACTGGACAGTGCGGATTTTGCAGTTTCGGCAGGTGCATCCGGTGCAGTGTTTGCTGTGATGGGTGCAATGATCTATGCTGTGATCAGGGGCAGAGGTCATATTGAAGATCTTTCTGCCAGACAGGTAGTGATTATGGCTGCTTTTTCGCTTTATTTTGGTTTTACAAGCGAAGGAGTGGACAATGCGGCACATGTAGGCGGTCTTATCTGTGGATTCCTGCTTGCAGTTCTGCTTTATCACCCTTCGCAGCGTGCAGGATAACCGACCTTTATTCAGGGGATGCCGGCAGATAAATATAAAAGGCAGAACCCTGACCGGGAGTGCTGGAAACCCTGATCTGACCATGGTGTGCAGAGATGATTTCTGCTGTTACTGCAAGCCCGAGACCGGTTCCTTCCGGTTTATATGTAATGAAGGGATGAAAGATATTCTCAGTCTGCTTATGCGTCATACCACATCCGTTATCTTTAATACAGATGCAGATGCCGGAATCTGCAGGGGTGAGATTTACAATAATCTTTCCGCCTGGCTGATCGATGGCTTCACAGGAATTTTTGATCAGGTTAAATATGACCTGACGCATTTTTATCCGGTCAAGAAAAACAGGTGAAGAAGTATGTTCCACATGTATTTCCAGCCGGATTCCCAGATAGTCCAGAGTGTTTTTCTGACAGGATAAAACAGTGGTCAGAAATTCCGCGGGATTTACGGGAACAAGAGTAACTGTCTGCGCATGGCTGAAGTCAGAGAGTTCTTTCAGCAGTTCTTTTACATATTCAAGGTTATCCATAAGACTGTCCCATTGTCTGTAACTGCACAGTTCCGGGTGAGAGGAAGCCATCAACTGAAGTTCACTGTTGATCAGCGTGACCGGATTACGGATTTCATGTGAAAGTCTGGATAAAAGAAAACGAAAATCTTTTTCTGATTGTTTTGTTATTTCAATCTGCATATTATCACCTCAGGAAAAGTGTATCATTGTGAACTTTCAGCCGCAACTGATTTCGTCCTGAAAAAATTCGCAATAAAACGACAAGTATTACTGATTATTGCAAATCAAAATCTTGAATTTTAAGAAAGAAGGATTTAAAGATGGAAAATTGTACTTTTTTGTAAAATCGCTAATGGAGAGATTCCTGCTGCAACACTTTATGAGGATGAGAATTTCAGGGTAATTCTTGACCTGGGCCCGGCGAGTAAGGGACATGCGCTGATCCTTCCGAAATCGCATGCTGCCAATATTTATGAATTATCGGATGAAATGGCTGCAAAGGCAATGATTCTTGCAAAGAAAATGGCGACAGCAATGACAGCAGCACTGAAATGTGACGGATTTAATATTGTACAGAATAATGGCGAGTGTGCAGGGCAGACAGTATTTCATTTTCATATGCATCTGATTCCGAGATATAAAGGAGATCAGGTGGGAATCACATGGCACCCGGGTGAACTCAATGATGCAGATAAAGAAGAAATCCTGTTAAAAGTAAAGGAGCAGCTGTCCTGATATTCTGATACAGCACATTACAAAAGATGGAAAATATAGATTTTGTAAGTATCTACAGGAAATACCGCTCTCGGGCGTTCAATATTGGAAAATTTATCCTTGGCGATGAAGACGAAGCAGAAGATGTCTGTCAGGATGTATTTGAGACTTTGTTTCATATGGGCCGGAGTGTGGATTTTTCAGATGAAAAGAAACTGGAGAATCTGATTGTCAGAATCAGCTACCATAAGGCATCCGATCATCGCAAAAAGGCCTTCAGGAAATATGAATATGCGAATTCAGATGCGATTCTGGAAATGACAGATATGCGGGTAAGAAAAGGTAATCGTGTAGATGAGATTGTTCTGAATCTGGAGGCAGCAGGATACCTGCAGTCGATATTTGAAAAACTGAGAGAAAAGAACAGGACAAATTATGAAATCTATGTCAGTGTAACGTTATATGACATACCAACGCGTCTCGTTGCCAGACATTATCATATCACAGAAAATAATGTGAATAACAGAGTCATGAGGACGAGACGCTGGCTTGCCAGGGAATATAAGAAAATAACCCGGTGATTACTGTTTATTTACGCAGTCTTCGATCAGCCCGGTGACTTTTTTCAATAGAATTCATATGACTGCTTTCTGACATGGCATGAACATAGGACTCTCTGTTCTGGTACAGTTCGCGGATTGCGTTTAAAAGTGTGCTTTCTGTAATCTCTTCTTCCTCAAGTACCATGCTGAATCCCTGACGTTCAAATGAACGTGCATTGAGGATCTGGTCACCGCGGCTGGCATTTGCAGAAAGCGGGATCAGAAGATTGGGTTTTTTTAAAGCATTCAGTTCACAGATTGCATTGGCACCTGCGCGGGAGATAACGATATCAGACAGAGCAAACAGATCGGCAAGCTCCTGTTTAATATATTCATACTGTACATATCCTTTTGTGTCTTTGAGACTTTCATCCATTTTTCCCTTACCACACAGGTGGATAACCTGAAACTCTTTTAAAAGTTCCGGAAGGATTTTGCGGATATTTTCATTGACAGATGCAGCACCAAGACTTCCGCCGATCACCATAAGAACCGGTTTGTCATCTGTGAAACCACAGAATTCGCGGGCTGCCTCTTTACTTCCGTTTAATAATTCCTGACGGATAGGAGTACCTGTAAGTACTGCTTTGTCAGCAGGAAGACTTTTTACAGTCTCAGGGAAGTTACAGCATACTTTTGTGGCAGATGGAATGCAGATTTTATTTGCAAGTCCGGGAGTCATATCTGATTCATGAATGATGGTAGGAATTTTACGTCGACCGGCAGCGATTACAACCGGGACAGTCACGAAGCCACCTTTGGAGAAAACCACATCTGGTTTTAATTGTTTCAATAATTTTTTGGCCTCACCGAATCCTTTCAGTACACGAAATGGATCTGTGAAGTTTTTTCAGATCAAAATAACGTCTCAGCTTTCCGGATGAGATTCCGTAATAAGGAATATTCATTTCTTCAATAAGCCTTTTTTTCGATTCCATCGTAGGATCCGATATAGGAAATTTCGTATCCAAGCTCCTTAAGGCGTGGGATTAGAGCAATATTCGGAGTCACATGTCCGGCTGTGCCGCCGCCGGTGAGCACAATATGTTTCATAGAGATTCCTCCTGTTTTATTCTGAATAGTTACAACAATTCTATAAAAGACTGCAGGGAATATGTGAAATCCTGCGAAAATGTCCGGATTCATTATTTTATGGAATTGCTATACGTTACTATTTAATATGAACCCAGGGGGAGAAATTGTCAAGGAAAGTTAAATATTATGAAGAACAAAACAGATATACAGACAAAAAATCAGCAGATAGACAAAATACTTCAAGAGCAGTATGATGCTGAAACCAAAATACTTGAATCCGCATTGCTGAACGTAGCAGGCAAAACCTCATGGGATGAATTTCCGGAAGAATCCGAGGAGAAGATCCGGGCGGGGTATGATCGGCTGATCACCCGACTGAGAGAAACAGGGGATTTCAATGAAGCAGCCAGGGCTGAAAAGACAGGAAGCACCGGGGCGGCAAAGGAAAAACTTGAAAGTCTTGAGTATGACGGGAACAGGACTCACAGAATCCTGAAATCTGCAGCTGCCGCAGTGGCAGTAGTTATGTTGACTGCGCTGGTGGGAATGACTGCTATAGCTGACTATCGATATCCGGATAAAAATACGCAGACATATCAGAAGACATCCGATTTTTGAAAAAAATGAAAAAATTTTATTTTTTTGTGTGATATTTGCCGATTTGATTCGCATAGTATATGTAATGAAAGTTTGCGAAGCAGAAATCCGGCATTTTATTCTTCGGATAAGTGTGCGGATCAAAGGCTCGGAACAAAACGTTATATATTTATGCACTGACCGACAGAGAATCATTAAAATATCGGCAAATTTTTAAAATTCTTACGTGGCAGATGCAAAGAAAGGCAGGAACAGTCGTAAAAAAAACTGTTTCTGCTTTTTATTTTCAGAAAAGATATTGTTAATTTATTTCATTGTAGTGTATAATTAATACAATATAGAAGGATCATAAAAGCAGTAAAAAGCTGCCGGGTTAAACAGGCAAAATGCAGCAAAACAATTGGGGATATCAAAAATGTACTCTCGGAGTCTTTATTGCACTTGCTTTTATGGCTGATTTTTCGCCAGATGCATCCGAATTTTATCAACGTACGCACCGCGTACGCCTCAAAAATTCGGGCACATCTGAC
>ENA-OQCV01000058-OQCV01000058.1-human-gut-metagenome-genome-assembly--contig:-NODE-58-length-30471-cov-3.965891_pt1 | contig 30471 bp, 30 predicted proteins | sample MGYA00242766_ERZ504592 | MGnify/ENA primary metagenome ERZ504592 (study PRJEB26092, sample SAMD00036315) | human gut metagenome | host: Homo sapiens | study: EMG produced TPA metagenomics assembly of...
TCTGGAGATGAACGGTATAAATATGCGTGAAACAGAATGATATCATCTAGCGGTACTTCGTACCGTTAAAAATGGAATAGCCGTTCCGCAGTAGCGGAACTGGCATTCCGTTTGAGCGTAATTTGCACTATGAGGGAATATGAATACAGAAAAATGATTCTTACCTGTAATCCGGTACAGAGATATGAATATTTCCTGGAAACCTATCCGGGGCTGGAAAAATATGATGGGGCTTGACAGAGCTGGAAAGTAACCTGGGCCAAGACAAAAGGTGCATCTGGTTATGAAGTATACAAACTGACTGGAAAGACATGGAAAAAAGTCAGTGACACAAGATCCACTTCTTTTACAGATAAGGGATTAAAAAAGAATACTACTTATCAGTATAAAATCCGCGCATATCAGACAGTGAAAGGAAAGAAAGTTTACAGTGCGTTCTCATCTGTGAAAAAAATTAAAAGATAAGGAGCTAAGAGGAAGAAAAAGTTCTCAGCGATTTTGACAGGTGTTTTTTGATACTGTTTTGTATGGTAATGTCAGTAACTGTAAATGCTGCGCAAAAAATACCTGGAAGAGTAAAAATGGTAAGTGCGTATTCTGGATCCGGATTGCGAATATCCGCTTGACTCAGGTTCATGTTACATGGGACAAAACGACAAATTATTCTCAGATGGATTATCCAAGTCAAAATGAATATAGCAGAGGATGACCTGTAATGGATGCAAAAGTGCAAATCCAAAGAACCGGATGTGGATGATGGAATTTAATGAATATTACGTTTCAAAGCAGTAGGATGAAAGGAATATGACCTTTCTCCTGCTGTTTTTCTTTCTGAATAAATCCAGGAGATATAGAATTTGATGTGGTAAAGCGATAAAATATAGTTTTAAACTATAACTGGTGCTAGATATTATGAATTGGCATATTTGGAAGTGTAGTGGTATAGTATGTTCATGCTCAACGGAGCGGGGAATAAGAGAGAGGGAGAATGAGATGTCTGGGATTGTGATTGAGAAGGTCCGGAAGTCTTTTGACACGAAAGATGGCGTGGTCGAGGCTTTGAAGGATGTGAACCTGAATATCGATTCCGGTGATATATATGGGATTATCGGTATGTCAGGGGCAGGTAAGAGTACATTGGTACGATGTATGAATTTTCTGGAGATTCCCACAGAGGGACAGGTTCTGATAGATGGGAAGGCTCTTGGAGATTTGACAGAGAAGGAATTGAGGAAGCAGAGGGAAGAAATCGGTATGATCTTCCAGCATTTCAATCTGCTGATGCAGAAGTCAGTGATCGATAATGTCTGTTTTCCTCTTTATATAAAAAGGAAAGAAGAAGGCAGAGGCCAGAAAGAGGGCAGCAGAGCCTTTTGGAGATCGTTGGTCTAGGGGGACAGGCAGAATGCTTATCCTGCACAGCTCTCTGGTGGACAGAAGCAGAGGGTTGCCATTGCAAGAGCACTTGCATCGGATCCGAAGATCTTACTTTGTGATGAGGCTACCAGTGCACTGGACCCGCAGACTACTTCTTCTATTCTGGAATTGCTGAAAAATGATTAACAGACAGTTTTGGGAAATCACCATAGTGATCATTACTCATCAGATGTCGGTTGTGCGTGAAATCTGTACACATGTGGCGATCATGTATGAGGGTGAAGTGGTTGAGAAGGGACTGGTTGCAGATATTTTTGCAAATCCTCAGTCAGAGGTTGCCAAAGAACTGATCCGAAAGGATACAGGCTCTGATATCGACGCAGACAGCAGACTGGATGCAGGCAGGGAAAAAGGACAGGCAGAGATCAAAAGCGGTGAGAAAATACGAATTGTATTTTCAGAGAATTCAGCTTTTGAGCCTGTGATCGCAAATCTGATCCTTACCTTCGGAGAACCGGTAAATATCCTGAAGGCAGATACCAAGAATGTAGGTGGTGTAGCCAAGGGAGAGATGATACTGGAGTTCATGGAAGGCAGCACCAGGACAGAAATGATGAAGCAGTATCTGAAAGAAAAAGGTTTAGCAATCGGGGAGGTGACAGAATATGTGGGATCATGAAACAATAATGATGATTGTCCAGGGTGTGGGAGAAACACTTTACATGACAGTTCTTTCCACAGTTCTGGGATACCTGTTCGGACTTCCTATGGGAGTGCTGCTGGCAGTGTCTGATAAAGAGGGACTGAAACCAAATGCAGTGTTGTATAAGATACTGGATGCAATTGCAAATATTGTGAGAAGTATTCCGTTTCTGATCTTACTGATCCTGCTGATTCCTTTTACCAGAGCAGTGGTGGGAAAGAGCTATGGATCAACAGCAACGGTAGTTCCTCTGGTAGTGGCTGCCATTCCTTTTATCGCACGAATGGTGGAATCGTCTATTAAAGAGGTAGATGCAGGTGTGATCGAGGCAGCCAGAGCTATGGGTGCCAGCAATATAAGGATCATCGTGAAGGTTCTTCTGGTAGAAGCCAGAACTTCACTGATCACAGGAGCGACTATTGCGATCGGAACGATCCTTGGTTATTCAGCCATGTCCGGTGCAGTAGGAGGAGGCGGACTTGGTGATATCGCCATCCGCTATGGATATTACAGATATCAGTCAGATATTATGATCGTCACAGTTATCCTGCTGGTGGTACTGGTACAGATTTTCCAGTCAGTGGGAATGATGATCGCAAATAAGATTGACAGAAGAAAGTAGTTTTAAGAAATCGTTGATTATAAAATGGTTATGAAAAAAGTTAAAATATAAAATTCGGGGAGGACAATTATTATGGAAAAAAATTAGTGGCAGCAGTTTTAACAGGAGTATTAGTAGCAGGAACTTTAAGCACAGGAGTTTACGCAAAGGATGATGACAAGACAATCACAGTTGCAGCGTCTGCAACACCTCACGCAGAGATACTTGAGGAGGCAAAACCACTTCTTGAGAAAGAAGGATATGACCTTGAGGTTACTGTATTTGATGATTATGTAAGACCAAACGAGGTAGTTGAGAGTGGAGAGTTTGATGCAAACTACTTCCAGCATATCCCATATCTGGATCAGTTTAATGAGGAGAAGGGCACACACCTTGTAAATGCAGGCGGTATTCACTATGAGCCATTCGGAATCTATCCCGGAACAAAAGACAGCCTGGATGATCTGAAAGACGGAGATTCCATCGCAGTACCAAATGATACCACAAACGAAGCAAGAGCACTTCTTCTTCTCCAGGATAACGGAATCATCACTCTGAAAGATGGTGCAGGATTAAATGCAACTGTTAAGGATATTGCAGAGAATCCTCACAATGTGGAGATCGTAGAGCTGGAAGCAGCACAGGTAGCACGTGTTACAGGTGAGACAGCTTACGTAGTATTAAACGGAAACTATGCTCTGGAAGCAGGCTTCTCAGTTGGAAAAGATGCACTTGCATATGAGAAATCTGATTCTGAAGCAGCAAAGACATATGTAAACGTAATCGCAGTAAAAGAAGGCAATGAAGACAGCGAAAAGATTCAGGCACTTGTAGATGTACTGAAATCTGATGAGATTAAAGATTTTATCAATGAGAAATATGATGGTGCAGTAATTCCTTTTGAAGAAAGCTCAGATGCAGAAGAAATAGATACAGAAGATGCAGATGATGCAGACAGCAAAGACGCAGACAATGCAGATGACACGGCAGAAGAAAATGCAGATACAACTGACACAGCAGAAGACGCTGAATAAGTAAAGATAACAGGAGATTCCTTTTTCAGGTAAAACTGGAGAGGGAATCTTTTTTTGTGCAAAAACATATAGGATTTCCATAAGTTTTCTGATACAATCTATAGTAATTCTATAAAAAGCGACAGACAATCCGATTTATTGGGAAACTGATATAAATTATCATAGTGACGCGAAAAAATGTGACCCATTTTGATTGTCGGCGATCGGTTATACCAAAGCAGGAGAGATTGTATGAAAGAGAACAAGATATGGAACGATTATTTGCCAGAAGACATGCAAGAACACTGGACTGTATATGAATGTCTGAAGGAAAGCGAAGATTCATCCACTTTCCTGGTGAAAGAGACAGCTACCGGAATCCTGTGCGTGCTTAAATGGGGGCGTAACAGGCAGGCGGAGTTTCTGCGCAATGAAATGGAAATCATGGAAAAAATGGCGGACAGGAAATTGTCCGGGATTCCAAAGACATACAGGATATTTGAAGAAAATGGCGAAGTGTATCTGGTAAGGGAATATATAGAGGGAATGTCTCTGGCTCAGATGGTTTTGCAAAAGGTGGCATATCAGAAGCGGAAATCTGCAGGATCAGCAGGAAGATATGCCAGACAGCAGAGCAGTTTCAGAATCCGGATGAGCCTATGATACACCGGGATATAAAACCGGAGAATATAGTGGTCACACCTGGTGGTGAGGTGGTATTCATTGATTTCGGTACTATGCGCAGTTATAAAAAGATGGGTCGCGTGATACTTTTGTGGTGGGTACCAGAGGAACTGCGGCGCCAGAGCAGTATGGCTATACACAGACAGACCAGCGTACAGATGTGTATGCAATCGGGCAGACAATGCTGTATATGGTTTCAGAGAGCTATGAAATGAATCAGCTTTCTGAGTGTGCAGTGAGCCGGAGAATGAAAAAGATCATAGAGAAGGCCTGCTCTTTTGAGCCTGATAAAAGATATGGGGATGCTGCGCAATTAAGGAGAGCAGTTGAGAAATGTCAGGCGAACAATAGAAAAAAGGTTTATAAAAAAGCAGGCGCAGTCTTTGGACTGATTGCAGCAGGTTATATACTGGCAATTTTTTCCCCGGATGGCACAGTGATTGAAAACAAAAGGATTGAAACGGCAGAACAGAGTGCGGCAGAAGAACAGATACAGGCAGAGATAATCTTCAGAGAAGAATTGATAGAAGAAGCCGTGCGCAAGGAACTGGGGCTTTCAAAGACAGACAAAATAACTGCCTCTATGCTGGAGAATGTAAGGAAACTCCGCATTGTCGGAAAAGAAATTCTTGATGATGAGGACACATTCTGGGGTGAAGGCCGCCATGTGGATGGAAAGGACAGCAGCTTCGGATCTGTGCGCGGAAATATTACAGATCTTTCGGATCTGGCACAAATGGTAAATCTGGAGGAACTTGCGCTGTGTAACCAGAAAATCGAAGATATTTCCGGGTTAAAAGAGCTGCCTTTGAAAAAACTTTATCTGAGCAAGAATATGATCACAGATTTCTCTGTGCTTTTGAATCTGATAGATCTGGATACCCTCTGTATTATGGAGAATCCGGCAGAGAATCTGTCAGTGATTGGAGAATGCACAGGCATTTTAAGATTAAATATACAGGGGATGAATCTGACAGATATAGACTTTCTGAAAAATCTGAGCCTGGATTACCTGGATATGAGTAATATGGAAGTAGAAAACAATATATTTGAGCCATTGACAGAGATGAAGAAACTGGATACTCTGTGCATGTGTGATGTAAATGAGGCGGCTGCCGAAACTCTTTCGCAGATGAGTACCTTAAAGGCGCTGTTCATGTGGGGGGATAGTACCATACTGGAGAATCTGAAACCATTGAAAGGGATGACACAGCTGGAGACACTTGCATTCACAACACAGATTTCTTCGTTGGAAGGAATCGAACAGTTTCCTTCATTAAATTTCCTGTCAGTAAGTTTCAGTCTGGTGAAAGATCTGTCTCCTGTCACAGGAGCAAAGAATCTGCAGGTAATAGATATTTCCAATGCAGATATTAAAAATTTTGAACCGCTGTTTGGACATTCGGGACTGACGGAGGTACACTGTACAGAGGAACAAAAAGAAGAAATCATGAAGATAGATTCTTCCCCTGATTTTGAAATTTATACATAAAAAGGGACAAAATTGTCCCGCTCTAAAATGGGCAGATATGGTACACTTAACAGTATCATATCTGCTTTTTAATTATGGATCAGTCATCAGATAACGGACAGTGGTAAAGATCGAAAAAATATAACCTCGGGTTTTGGCAGAAGGGAGATATGAACAGGAAAGAGGTGTGAGAAGAAATGAAAGAAACAGAAGAAATCATGGGAATGATAAAAGAGGAAGGCGCCGCATATTTTGCAAGGGAACGAGGAAACAAGGTAGAGGTAGGGCTTTATCTTGAGCATATAATCGAAGAGCGTGGAATGAAAAAGAAAGATATTGTGCGAAAGCTGAATCTGGAAGAATCCTATGCACGAAAACTGTTTGGCGGTCAGCGAATCCCCACAAGGAAAATACTACTGCAGTGTGCGTTTCTCCTTTCTCTTGATCTGTCGGATACACAAAGGCTTCTGGATATCGGTCAGAAGCCGAGACTTTATCCGCGCGTACGTTACGATGCAGCAATTATTTATGGACTGGAAGAGAAGATGACACTAGAAGAGATGAACAGCTTCCTGGATGAAATAGGGGAAGAGATTTTACTGTAAAATATTTTTGAAAGATATCCCTGAAGGGATTCTGAACGCTGTCAAAAATGAAGATGGCAGTGTATAAAATTACAGAGGTACTAAAAAAAATCATTCTCGCAAATTGTGCAAGCTGCGATTACATCTTGCAGGGTGCCTTTTTTTAATACACTCAAATCCAGAAAAAGGAGGGTTTTACGTATGAAGAAAAAACAAGTCGCATTATTGTTGGCAGCACTTATGTGCATAACACCTATGGCAGAAAGCGCAGCTGTTATGGGCACAGAATTTTCTTCGGGGGAAGAAACTGTAGAGATGCAGGGCACGGAGGAAGAAGCCGAAGCAGAGGATACGGCAGAAATCTGGACATCCGGGGAAGAAGTATCAGATTTTGATACGGACGAAGCGCCGGAAGTGGACGGATTTACATCAGAAGAATCAGAGGCATCGACAGACGCAGCAGGTGCTAAACAGGTAAAAGGATCATTTTGAAGTGGCATATATAACAGAGGAACAGTACAATAATGCCCTGCAGAATGAAGAACGTCCGGAAGTGGACATGAAAACAGTAGAAGACACTACTTTTTCAAATGCGTTAAACAGTATCGAAGGAGAAAATACAGGATACTGTTTTGTAAGCGTCCAGGATCTGGAAGATGCAGCAGACTTTGTGGCTCCTGAAGGGATGATAGTACTGGTGGAGAATGCAAGAGCCAGAAGTATTACACCGAACGGAAACATCGTATTCTGGGGTATGATAGATCCGCCAGAGACGATTGAAATCAAAGAAGGAAAAGGAACGACAACTTTCTTCTGTCAGGATATGAGAAGCGTATTAAAAGGAACAGGTTCCGATGATAAAGTGATCTTTTGTGGGCAGAATAATGCGATAGGTGGTATTTCCCGGAGTAGAAAATATATATCTGAGAAATAACAGCCATGATCTGCAGGTATTTGGTTCCAGTGAATTTTTAATATTTACAATGAAACGGATAATATCAAAAACAATCCACAGGATGAAAATGCATTTTTTTATACACATTGTAAACAGTAAGACTGCTCCGGTATTCCATAAAACATTTGACTGGGGTACTGGCGAGTTTGAAAATGAAAATGGAGAGAAGTGGAGCAGTCCTTACGGAATTGGAATTATATATAAGACATCAGATGAGAAAGGTGAATGGGAAGATATTCCTGTTCCGGCTGGTACACAGGCAGTGAAATATGATATGTCTGACGAAGATATTGTGGAAATGCTTTCCAGAATTTGGGTCTATTCAGAAGATGGTACGACTCAGGATATGAATGGAAAAATCTGGAATCCGGATAAAGATAATGCGGTTGATCTTCAGGAATTCCGGGATTGTGAAGGAATGTCAGCAAAGGAGATTTTCGAGGCATGCGGAAGGGCAGAATTCCCTGATGGAGGATGTGTGTGGATTAATGTCGCACCGACAGCACAGGCGGAAAGATATATAAATGCATATCAGAAGAAGAACAATGCCAGTGGTTATTATCTGATGAATATGAAAGCTAACACCAAGATCAGTGGAACGCTTACTGTTCCAAGTGCTGCGAAAGCACTGAAGATAGAGGGACAGAATAATTATGACGAAAGCACAGATACAGATAATTTTGTTCCGGTTTCAATTTCTTCTGTAAATGTTCCGGCAGGCAAGAAACTGTCACTGTCCAGGATTCTTGTAAAGGCGAATACTTTAACCTTTACAGGCTCTGGAGAAGTGGAACTTATGAATGCCAGATTAAATGCAAATGTAACAGCAGATAAAATTAAGATTGCGGATGCTGTAGTGAAGAGCCTGAACTGTAAAGAACTGACATCAGAAGAGGGTGTATGTCTGGTTGTATCTGAATATCTGAATTTTGAGAAAGCAGTGATTAATCCGGAAATAACCATTTATGGACAGCCGGGAGCTTATCTGAAATTTGGTGAAATTGACAGTGCAGAATACTCTCAGACAGCAATTCCGCAGATTTATCTTGGAACAAACGGAAAACAGACAGCGCAGCTGTATATAGGTGGAGCATTGAAACTTGGTACATATGAAACGGAAGGTGAGACATATTCAAGAAATCTGATCGTTCGACAGTTTGATACAAAAGAAGCGCAGGCAGCAGGCGTTCCTGTATCGAAAGACTGTTTTGATCCAACATATAGGTATGCATGGGATGAGACAGAGGATAATGACTGGTTTTACTTTACAAAAATATACAAGAATGAAGAAATAAATCTTGTTACGGTCAATGCTAGTCTGGATGAAGAATATTCTACAAACAGACTTCTGGCGCAGTTTAGATTTGATGTAAATGGTGAGAAAAAATATGGAGTAGTACTTCCTCGATACATTCATCTGGATGAATTCGAAGGTTTAACAGCCGGAATTGATGGAAATAAACATCGTTTATTTTATGTAGACTGGTGGACAAATGAAGAGAAAATAAAAGCTGTTGAGATTCCTGCATACTATGAGTTCTCAGGTCAATCTCTGAACAGCATCGCATCTGCACAAATTTCTACAATCAAGACTCAACTTTATGCAGGTAAGGCGCTTAAACCGTCAGTAACAGTAACCTTAAACGGCAAGAAACTGAAAGCCGGAACAGACTACACCGTTTCCTATGCAAATAACACAAAAGCCGGCTCCACAGCATCTGTGATCATTACAGGTAAAGGCAATTATGTTGGCACAGCGATCCAGAATTTCGAAATTGCGGCGATTCCGGCAAAAGGAAAGGTATACACATCCGGAAACCTGAAATACAAGGTAACTAAATCCGCATACAAGAATGGAACAGTAAGCGTTTATGCTCCGGCAGAGAAAACTCTTACAAGTGCATCTGTTCCTGCAACAGTAAAAATTAATGGTTATACATTTAATGTAACAGCAATTGGTGATAAAGCATTTAATGGCTGCACAAAACTGAAAAAAGTCACGATAGGATCCAAAGTAACCACAATTGGAAAACAGGCGTTTAACGGATGTAAAGCGCTGACTTCCATTACAGTTAATTCTAAAGTGCTCAAAACAGTAGGAGCATCTGCATTAAAGGGAATTTCTGCTAAGGCAGTAATCAAAGTTCCGGCAGCAAAATTAAGTGCATACCAGAAGCTTTTCAAGGGCAAAGGACAGAAAAATTCTGTAAAGATTACAAAATAAGAAATAGAAACAAAGATTATATAGCTAAAACCATACAGTTAAAATTATATAGAGGCAGAATCAGTAAAAATTTCTGCTACACATAAAAAGATAGTTCTTGAAGAAGAAGCCCGGAATTAGTGTACCGACAAGATTGTTTCAAGAATCAACTTGTCGGTACATCAGAGTTGTTGTCATGAGCAATTCTGTTTCCGGGTTTCATTTACCTGTATTTCTTTGGAAAATTCAGGTGATAAGATGGATTTAAAATGTAATGAAACAATTAGAAAAATGAAAAAAATTCAAAAAAGTTTCAAAAAAGGTGATTGACATCCGACAAAATCCATTATATAATAGCAAAGCAAGTTACGGAGCGGACAACAAATAAGCCGCCTGAAACAAGCGCAATATGGAATCTTAGCTCAGCTGGGAGAGCATCTGCCTTACAAGCAGAGGGTCATAGGTTCGAGCCCTATAGGTTCCATATCTTAAAAGAAAATGGCGAGATAGCTCAGTTGGCTAGAGCACACGGTTCATACCCGTGGTGTCGAGGGTTCGAATCCCCCTCTCGCTACTACACGAAAGATGAGTCTGTAAATCGAGTGAAAGGTTTACAGGCTTTTTTATGTTGCCGGCATATTCATACAAAAATATACAAAATTTCTTTTACTATTGCCATAATCCCCAAAATCCTTTATAATGCAAAAAGGTGAAAGCAAAAGTTCATTGTAATGACAGTAGTATGAAATGATAACAGGGTAGTTATTCAAAAAAATGGATAACTGCCTTGTTTTTGATTATAGGAAAAATCGCTATTGTAAAACCTTTTGCCGAATCACATCAACATTCACGAAAGAGAGGGAAAGGAATGGAGAAACAAGAGAAAAACACAGTAACACCCTACGACCTTGATGGAAGGCCGCCACTGAAGCTGGCGATTCCTCTTGGTTTGCAGCATGTGCTGGCTATGTTCGTAGGTAATCTTACACCGCTTCTGATCATCACAGCAGCCTGTGGAATCGAAGCCGGCGGAGAACTGCAGGTAGCACTTCTGCAGAATGCCATGCTGATTGCAGGTATTGTAACATTGGTTCAGGTATTTACCATAGGACCTGTGGGTGGTAAACTCCCCATCGTTATGGGAACCAGTTCCGGTTTTATTGGCGTATGCCAGAGTGTTGCAGGAGTCATGGGTAATGGAGTGGTTGCGTATGGTGCAATTATGGCGGCATCCTTTATCGGCGGTCTTTTTGAAACTGTACTGGGAAGCTTCCTGAAACCACTGAGAAAATTTTTTCCGTCAGTTGTAACAGGAACCGTTGTATTATCAATCGGTCTTTCACTGATCGCTGTTGGTATCAGTTCTTTTGGAGGCGGAAGTTCCGCTAAGGACTACGGTTCTCTGGAGAATCTGTTTGTAGGTTTTGTAGTTCTGGTTGTAATTGTCGTATTAAAACATGGAACAAAAGGATTTACAAGCTTTGCATCAATTCTGATCGGCATTATCGTTGGATATGTGCTGGTAAGTATTATGGCAACAGTTCTTCCTACCACATTTACCTATGTGGATGATGCAGGTGCAACAGTAGAAGCTACCAAATCCTGGGTTCTTAACTGGGATAAAGTAGCAAGCGCATCCTGGTTTGCAGTGCCGAAGATTATGCCTGTCAAATGGGTATTTGATGCAAGGGCAATCGTTCCGATCTGCATCATGTTTATTGTAACAGCTGTAGAAACTGTCGGTGATATTTCCGGTATCACAGAGGGCGGTCTTGGAAGAGAAGCTACAGACAAAGAGCTTTCCGGCGGCGTTATGTGTGATGGCCTTGGATCTTCACTGGCAGCAGTATTTGGCGTACTTCCGAATACTTCTTTCAGCCAGAACGTAGGTCTGGTTGCAATGAATAAGGTTGTAAATCGTTTCTCAATTGCAACAGGCGGTATTTTCCTTATCGCATGTGGTCTGTTTCCTAAGCTTGCAGCACTGATCTCCATCATGCCTCAGAGTGTACTGGGCGGTGCGGCAGTTATGATGTTCTCATCTATTGTTGTCAGCGGTATCCAGCTTATCACAAAATGGCCGGTAACTCCGAGAAACGTAACAATTGTCTCCGTTGCACTTGGTCTTGGCTATGGACTTGGGGCAAACTCAGCAGTCCTTGCACATATGCCGCAGGCGATCACACTGATCTTTGGTGGTTCAGGAATTGTACCTGCAGCACTGTTTGCTATTATTCTGAATATCGTGCTTCCACCGGATGAGAAATCCGAAGTTGAGATCGCAGAAGAGATTCTTGACATGAAGAAAAAAGAGACACAGAAGAAATAGCGGCACACTGGGAGTGTTCGAAAGTGAATAAGTAAAACAATAAAAAGCGTGAAACCGGGAATATCTGGTTTTGCGCTTTTATTCAGATTATAGTAAATGATTATCTGGTGCAGATATGTGGTGAAAGCAGACTGCAGATATCTGTAATGAATTTCCTGATAATGGTTACTGTTCACTCTGTTCACAGCAACACGCTTCGCAATGCAGGAAATATGAACCTCTTTGTGCAAAGCCCAAGGAGTATCGTTTGCTTTGCAAACTTAATTTATGCTAATCGCATAAATTCGCGCGGTATGTCTCGGGTTTTCTGTGACCTTCGTTCACAAAAAACACCTCGCGGGATATTACCAGTGAACAGTAACTGATAATGATAAAAATATGTTATTGAATGAAATTCAGGGTTGACAAATATAGCTTCCGGTGGTAAATTAAGTGTAAATTTAACAGATTAAACCGATGAAGCGGAAGTCAAAGCAGTCATGCGCGCACAGAGAATCCGGGAAGGTGAGAGCCGGGTGGAAATGCAGTCTGCCAAATGGGCCGCTGAGGGCACAGTGAAAGGTTGAAGATTACAGAGTGAGCTGAGTATCCTGTGACGTGAGGCATACGTCAGTTGCCGGAAATATGAAGGTATTTCGCAAAGAGTACGGTTCAAACCGTAAATCAAGGTGGCACCGCGGGTGAAGTATATACGCTCGTCCTTGACAGAAACGATAATTCTGTCAAGGGCGGGCTTTTTTTGTGTTCCTGACAGAAGCTGAATTAATCACAGGAGGTGTTTCCATGTATCCAACATTAGAAACCATCAGGCAGCTTGCACAGACAAAAGAATATCGTCGTATTCCTCTGTGCAGAGAACTTTATGCAGACAGATATACACCGGTAGAGGTAATGCGCATTTTGCGAAAGGCCAGCCGCCATTGTTACCTGCTGGAAAGTGCCAGCCAGACAGAAGCGTGGGGAAGGTATTCTTTCCTGGGGTATGAACCATCCATGGAGATTACCTGTACAGACGGAACATTGAAGATTCGGACAACCGATGCTGAGGGAAAAACAGAGGAAACCGTAAAGCAGGTCACACATCCCGGTGATACTCTCAGAGAAATCATTCGGAAATATAAAACCCCGGTAATGGAAAAGATGCCTCCTTTTACAGGCGGTCTGGTAGGATATTTCTCCTACGATTATATCAAATACAGTGAACCAAAGCTTAAACTGGAGGACAGGGAACAGCAGGATTTCAGGGACATGGATTTAATGCTTTTTGATCAGGTGATCGTATTTGACCATTTCAGACAGAAAGTACTTCTCATCACAGGTGTGATGACAGATGATCTGGAAGCTTCCTACGAGAAAGCAGTAAAGAAGTTGGAGGAAATGGCCCAGCTGATCCGAAACGGGGAGCATATGGAATTTGAACCGCTGAAACTTCAGTCAGAAATACAGCCGAAATTTCCGAAAGAAAAATATGCAGAGATGGTGGAGAAAGCAAAACATTACATCAGAGAAGGCGATATTTTCCAGGTAGTGCTTTCCAATCCCATGCGTGCGAAAGCAACAGGAAGCCTGTTTGATACTTACCGGGTTCTTCGGGCGTCTAATCCCTCTCCTTATATGTTTTATTTCTCCAGCGATGACATTGAACTGGCAGGTGCTTCCCCGGAAACCCTTGCAAAACTGGAAAATGGTACCTTAAGTACCTTCCCTCTGGCAGGAACCAGACCAAGAGGGAAGACAAGAGAAGAGGATAAAGAACTTGAAGAGGGACTTCTGAAAGATGAGAAAGAGCTGGCAGAACACAATATGCTGGTAGACCTGGGAAGAAACGATATTGGAAAGATCAGCAAGATCGGAACTGTAAAAGTAGAAAAGTATCTCTGCGTAGAACGTTTTTCCCATGTAATGCATCTGGGCTCCACAGTAACAGGAATCATCCGGGATGATAAAGACGCTGTGGATGCAGTAGACGCAATCCTTCCGGCAGGAACCCTTTCCGGAGCACCCAAATTCAGAGCCTGCCAGATCATCGAGGAACTGGAACAGAGTAAACGAGGCATTTACGGAGGTGCCATCGGATATCTGGATTTTGCAGGAAATCTGGATACCTGTATTGCCATCCGCCTGGTTTATAAGAAAAACGGAGAAATCTGTATCCGTTCAGGTGCCGGAATTGTGGCAGACAGTGTACCGGAAAAGGAATTTCAGGAATGCTGCAACAAGGCAAGAGCTGTGGTACAGGCAATTGAACAGGCACAGGAGGGATTAGAATGATATTACTGATCGATAATTATGACAGCTTTTCCTATAACTTATATCAGCTCATCGGCGCAGTGGAACCGGACATCAAAGTAGTGAGAAACGATGAGTGTACACTGGAAGAAATCGCAGAGATGAAACCGGAAGCCATCATTTTATCCCCTGGTCCGGGAAGGCCGGAGGATGCAGGTATCTGTATTCCGGTGATTAAAGAATTTGCAGGAAAAATCCCCATCCTGGGTGTGTGCCTGGGACATCAGTCCATCTGCGAAGCCTTTGGAGGAACAGTTTCCTATGCAAAAGAGCTGATGCATGGAAAGTAAAAAGCTGTGTATAAAACATGGAGAAAGCCGGCTTTTTTAAGGACCTGCCGGATACCTTTGCAGCAGCCAGATATCATTCCCTGGCAGCGTTAAAGGATACCCTGCCTGCAGAACTTAAGGTGACAGCAGAGTCAGAGGACGGAGAGGTCATGGCAGTGGAACATACAAAATATCCTGTGTTCGGAGTACAGTTTCATCCTGAATCGGTAATGACACCGGACGGCAGAGTGATGATAGAGAACTTTATGGAGGTAGTGAGAAATGATTAAGGAAGCCATTATTAAATTATCAAAGAAACAGGATTTAGCTTATGCGGAAGCAGAAGCTGTAATGGACGAGATTATGAGCGGTCAGGCAACACCTGTACAGATGTCTGCTTATCTTACTGCATTAGCTTTAAAAGGAGAGACAATTGATGAGATCACAGCTTCCGCAGCAGGAATGAGAGCTCACTGTATCAAACTTCTCCACAACCTGGATGTGCTTGAAATCGTGGGTACCGGCGGAGATGGTTCTAATTCCTTCAATATTTCCACTACTTCTTCTCTGGTGATCGCAGCAGGCGGTGTTCCGGTTGCAAAACATGGAAACAGGGCAGCATCCTCCAAATCCGGTGCAGCAGATGTTCTGGAAGCACTGGGAGTGAAGATTACACTGACGCCGGAACGCAGTGCAGAGATCCTGAAAAAGATCAACATCTGCTTCCTGTTTGCGCAGAATTATCACATTGCAATGAAATATGTGGCACCAATCCGTAAAGAGCTAGGAATCCGTACTGTATTTAACATTCTTGGACCGTTAAGTAATCCGGCAGGTGCAAACATGGAACTGATGGGAGTTTACGATCAGTCACTGGTGGAGCCACTGGCACAGGTTATGGCAAATCTGGGTGTTAACAGAGGAATGGTTGTCTATGGACAGGACAGTCTGGATGAGATTTCCATGTGCGCACCTACTTCTGTATGTGAGATCAGGGATGGCAAATTTACTTCCTATGAGATCACACCGGAACAGTTTGGATATGAGAGATGTGAGAAGGGTGCCCTGACAGGTGGTACACCTGCAGAAAACGCAGAGATCACAAAAGCAATCCTGAAGGGTGAGGAAAAAGGTCCGAAGCGTCAGGCGGTATGTTTAAATGCAGGTGCAGCACTCTATATCGCAGGAAAAGCCGCTTCCATAGAAGAAGGAGTGAAGCTGGCAGAATCCCTCATCGACAACGGTGCAGCACTGTAAAAAACTGGAAGAATTTGTAGAAGAGACAAATAAATAAAAAGCAACCCCCAATTACTAATGTAAAGGAAATCTGTAACTGTCCGGTAATCTGCTGACTGTGGATATACAGAACAGTTACAGAAAAATCATAGAGATTATGAAGAATATATTAGAAGAAATAGCAGCCAGAACAAGAGAAAGAATTGCAAAAGAAAAGTCCTGTATTTTTGTTTCGGAGCTGGAGAACCGGATTCAGGAAGTAAATAAAAATGCAGGGCAGAAAATCACATTTCTCCAGGCATTACAAAAAGATGGTATGTCCTATATCTGCGAGGTAAAGAAAGCCTCCCCCTCAAAGGGACTGATCGCACCGGATTTTCCATATCTGGCAATTGCAAAGGAATATGAACAGGCAGGTGCAAGTGCAATCTCCTGTCTCACGGAACCTTTTTATTTCCAGGGAGCAGACCAGTATCTGAGAGAAATCTCAGCCGCTGTACAGATACCTGTACTCCGCAAGGATTTTACAGTAGATGAGTATATGATCTATCAGGCGAAATCCCTTGGTGCTTCCGCGGTATTGCTTATCTGCGCCATCCTGGATGACGGAGAATTAAGAGCATACAGACAGCTTGCAAAAGAGTTGGGACTGGATGCACTGGTAGAAGCACACGATGAGTATGAAGTGGACAGAGTCTTAAATCTTGGGGCAGAGATCGTGGGAGTCAATAACCGGGATCTGAGAACCTTTCAGGTAGATATGAACAACAGTATCCGCCTGAGAAAAATGGCACCGGACAATGTAGTTTTTGTTTCCGAAGAGCGGAATCCGCACCCCGGAGGATATCCGAATTCTTTATGAGAATAAAGTGGATGGGGTACTGATCGGGGAAACACTGATGCGAAGCCCGGACAAGAAAGTAGCACTGGAAAGCCTGAATGGCAGCCCGTTACGCTGAAAGATCGAATATTATCTGAGAGGATAGAATATGACCAGAGAACAACAGCAAAGAACCAAAATCAAAATCTGTGGTCTGAAACGCCCGGAAGACATTACCTATGTAAATGAAGCAAAACCTGATTACTGCGGATTTATCATAGAATTTCCGAAGAGCAGCAGAAATGTTACAGGTGCGTTGGTGAGAGAACTTACTGCAAAACTTAATCCGGACATTATCCCTGTAGGTGTTTTTGTAAATGCAGCACTTGAGCGTGTGGAGGAACTGCTTCTTGACGGAACTATCCATATTGCACAGCTTCATGGACAGGAAGATGAGGCATATATACGGAGAATCCAAAAGAATACAGGGCATCAGGTTATAAAGGCTTTTTCCGTAAAAAACAGCTCAGGATATTGAAAATGCCATGAAAAGTCCGGCAGATTATATACTGCTTGATCAGGGTGGCGGTGGAACCGGACAGACCTTTGACTGGTCACTGATCCCGGAGATAGACAGACCGTTTTTCCTGGCAGGAGGACTGGGGGTGGAAAATCTGGAAACAGCCGTCCGGACTATTCATCCCTATGCAGTAGATCTGAGCAGCAGTGTGGAGACGGATGGAATGAAAGACAGAGATAAGATTTTGAAGGCAGTTCAACTGGTGCATATAAAATAAGATAACCGAATTAAGTAAGTCACCTGCTTCAATTGCGAAAAGCAATAAGCAGTGGGTGGGGACTTGCTTGTATCAGGAGGAGTGCAAGCTCCTTCTGATAAACTGCGGAGCAGTTATTCGGTTATGAGCAAGTAGCGAAGCGGATTGCGAATATCCGCTTGATCAATTCAGAAAGAACATAGAATACTCTGACCGACCATCTGACAGGCCAGGGATTACATACATAAAAGGAGGACATATACAGATGTCAAAAGGAAGATTCGGCATCCATGGAGGACAGTACATTCCGGAAACACTGATGAATGCTGTCATCGAACTGGAAGAAGCCTACAACCACTATAAAGATGACCCGGAGTTTAACGCAGAGCTTACAGAGCTTCTGAATGAATATGCAGGAAGACCATCCCGTCTCTACTTTGCATCTCACATGACAGAAGATCTGGGTGGAGCAAAAGTATACTTAAAGAGAGAAGATTTAAACCATACAGGTGCTCACAAAATCAACAATGTACTTGGTCAGGTACTTCTTGCAAAAAAATGGGCAAGACCCGTGTCATTGCAGAAACAGGCGCAGGTCAGCATGGTGTGGCAACAGCAACAGCAGCAGCTCTTATGGGTATGGAATGTGAAATCTTCATGGGAAAAGAAGACACAGAACGTCAGGCATTAAATGTATACAGAATGCGTCTTCTGGGTGCAAAGGTCAATGCAGTTACTTCCGGTACTGCAACACTGAAAGATGCTGTTTCCGAGACAATGAGAGAGTGGACAAACCGTATTTCCGATACACATTATGTACTTGGTTCTGTAATGGGACCTCATCCGTTCCCTACAATTGTTCGCGATTTTCAGGCAGTGATCTCCAAAGAAATCAAAGAGCAGATCCTTGAAAAAGAGGGCAGACTTCCGGATGCAGTTCTTGCATGTGTGGGTGGCGGATCCAATGCGATCGGAACATTCTACAATTTTATCAATGACAAAGATGTCCGTCTGATCGGATGTGAGGCAGCAGGACGTGGCGTAAATACGGCAGAGACAGCAGCTACCATTGCAACCGGCAAACTGGGAATCTTCCATGGAATGAAATCTTATTTCTGCCAGGATGAATATGGTCAGATCGCACCTGTATATTCCATTTCCGCAGGTCTGGATTATCCGGGAATCGGACCGGAACATGCGCATCTCTATGATACAGGACGTGCAGAATATGTACCTGTCACAGACGAAGAAGCAGTAGAGGCGTTTGAATATCTCTCCAGAACAGAGGGAATCATTCCTGCTATTGAGAGTGCTCATGCAGTAGCTTACGCAAAGAAAATTGTTCCGCAGATGAGAAAAGACCAGATCGTGGTCATTACAATTTCCGGACGTGGAGATAAGGACTGCGCAGCAATCGCGCGTTACAGAGGGGAGGATATCCATGAATAAGAGAATTACAGAAGCATTTGAAAAAGGAAAGGCATTTATCCCGTTTATTACCTGTGGAGATCCGTCTCTGGAAGTGACAGAGCAGCTTGTCTATGCAATGGAGGAAGCTGGTGCAGACCTGATCGAGCTTGGGATTCCCTTCTCTGATCCCACAGCAGAGGGACCGGTGATCCAGAGAGCAAATGTGAGAGCACTTTCCGGTGGTGTGACTACAGATAAGGTATTTGACATGGTGGTAAAGATCAGAAAGAACAGTTCTGTTCCTATGGTGTTTATGACTTATGCAAACGTGGTATTTTCTTACGGAACGGAGCGGTTTATTAAAACAGCTGCAGAAATCGGAATGGATGGTTTGATTCTGCCAGATGTGCCATTTGAGGAAAAAGAAGAGTTTGACAGTGTATGTAAGAAATACGGTATTGATCTGATCTCTCTGATCGCGCCGACTTCTCATGAGAGGGTCGCACAGATTGCGAAGGATGCGGAAGGGTTTGTGTATTGTGTTTCTTCTCTTGGTGTTACAGGAACAAGAACTAATATTACTACAGATATCGGGGCAATGGTGAAGCTGGTAAAACAGGCGAAAGATATTCCTTGTGCAGTTGGATTTGGAATTTCTACGCCGGAACAGGCGAAGAAGATGGCGGCGCAATCAGATGGAGCGATTGTAGGATCTGCAATTGTGAAGTTGTGTGCACAGTATGGCAGGGATTGTGTGCCCTATGTGAAAGAGTATGTGAAGTCTATGAAAGATGCTGTAATGGAAGCTTAAATATTGAAAAGGGGACGCGCAGAAACATATTTCAATTTCGTGTGCGGTTTCGGAGCCATAAGAAACTTCATAAGTTGACTAAAAATAATGCTAAAAACATAAGAAAAATGACCCAAACTCGACCGCATGCTGCTGGCTTCAGACAGTGGGTCACTTTTTCTTATAACGCATATTTTTATCAGCTAAGAAGTTCTAAGACTCCTGCAAATGCACACGAAATGAAATATGTTTCTGCGCTGTGTATTGGTATGAACTGGAGTAATTCGTATCTTTTATAAGAAAGATTTCAGAATCTGCAGAACTCCGTTTTCCCAGTAGGGCGGGCAGGTATTTTTGGCGGCAGCCCGGACTTCGGGGCGGGAGTTGGAGACTGCGTAGCTGAGACCGGCATTCTGAAGCATTTCAATATCGTTGAGGTTATCTCCGAAAGTGCAGGTTTCGTCAGGTGAAATTCCCAGATATTCCTGAAGGAAAGCAACGGAAGGACCTTTGCCGGAACCCGGGGCAGTACAGTCCATCCATTCCTTGCCGGCGGCAGCCATAACTGTTTTGTCTTTCCAGGTGGGAGTGAATAAAGGGGCGCACATTTCCTCACAGGCGTTGGGGTGGTAGACAGCAAATTTGTTTACCTGCTGCCCCTCGAGTTTTAACATTTCCGGAACTTCATGGATATCATATCCGTAAGAATCTCTCAGCCAGTGAAACATCTGGCTGCCTCCGTCTTCTGCGAAACAGCGTTCAGGTGTGGAAATAAAATAATCACAGGAAGGCATATTCTCTCTTACCATAGAACACATTCCTTTCCAGATTTCGTCCGGCAGAGTATCCACTTTCAGAATCTCCTTCGGAGTCCGTACAACAGTTCCTCCGTCAGAGATATAAAGCAGTCTGTCTGCGACAGGGGCAAACAGCTTCCTCTCACTTCGATATTGCCGCCCTGAGCATGCCACAAACACAATCCCCTTATCAATTAGCCTTCCGATAACTTCCATATACTCCCTGTCAATCGCCAGAGTCCCATCCTTCACCAGAGTCCCATCTATATCTGAAGCAATCAATTTAATCATATGAATAAGAAATCCTTTCTATAATAAATACAATAGGCATTTGCGAAACTCTGAACCTATTGAAAATACTGGTTTTTCGTTTTACAATTACCTAATAAATACAATCCCCATTTTATCACGCCAAAATATAACTTGCCATAAAAAATTTAGAAAAATTGCAACTATTCACCAGTCCCGGTTCATGCGTTACCATACTGCAAAATGTTCTGTGAGGAAATCTCATTTGCATAGCCTGTCGTTGCAAGGCGCATTATTGTGAACGAAGTGAGCAGTAACAGCGCGGCAGTCCCGCACCTGAAACCAAAAATATTTCCTGTCGTCCCCAAATTTTTTTGCCCGCCAAACCCCATTGACCTTTTCCACCCATTTTTTCTTATATTATATAAATAGAAATCTGCGTACTCTGAAAACTACGCATTTAAACCCTGAAAAAAGGAGAGTTGCTCGAAATGAACTAAAAAAATGCTCTTTGTTTTCAATCCCAAGGCAGGCAAAGGCAAGATCAAAACAAACCTGCTTGATATAGTAGATATTTTCAACAAAGGCGGTTATGAAGTCATTATCTATTCCACACAGAAACCAAAAGATGCCTACGAGAAAGCCAAAGAATACGAATCCAAAGTAGATCTTATCGTATGCAGCGGCGGAGACGGGACTCTTGATGAGGTGGTTACCGGAGTAATGGAAAAGAAGAGTTCCATTCCCATCGGATACATTCCGGCAGGAAGCACCAACGACTTTGCAAACAGTCTCTTTATGCCGAAAAGCATGACAGATGCCGCTTCCATGATCATGGAAGAGAAACTTTATCACTGTGACATCGGCAGATTCAATAACCAGAGCTTTACATATATAGCAGCTTTCGGTCTTTTCACAGATGTAGCCTATCAGACAGATCAGGATCTCAAGAATATCCTTGGCCATGTAGCCTATCTTCTTGAGGGAGTGAAACGCCTTTTTTGATATCAAATCATACCATATGAGAATTGAATCCGAAGAATTAACTGTGGAGGATGACTTCATCTTTGGAATGATCACCAATTCCCGTTCAGTGGGAGGGTTCAAGAACCTTACAGGCAAGAACGTGGATATGAATGACGGACTTTTTGAAGTCACCATGATCACAAGACCGAAGAATCCGCTGGAATTGCAGGAGATCATGACTGCAATGCTGACAGCAGAGGACAATACAGATCTGATCCATTCTTTTAAATCAGCCAGGGTGACCATTACCTCAGAAGAACCGGTACCATGGACTCTGGACGGTGAATACGGCGGCAGTCATACACAGATAGAGATTGAAAACTGCCACGAAGCACTGAATCTGTATCTGAAAAGTACAAAAAATGAGGAAACCAGATCAATTGGAATTTCCCCGTTAATAAATAAAAAGGAGAAATAAAATGGGTGAGTATATCAATGTAGTAGAGACTTTTGGATGTGATGTGTTTAATGATTCCGTCATGCAGGCACGACTTCCGAAGAAGATCTACAAAGAATTGAAAAAAACCATAGAAGAAGGCAAGGAACTGTCTATGGAAATTGCGGATGTAGTAGCACACGAGATGAAAGAATGGGCCATCGAGAAAGGTGCCACACATTACAGCCACTGGTTCCAGCCCCTTACAGGTGTGACAGCAGAGAAACATGATGCCTTTATCACAGCTCCGATGGATAACGGCAAGGTCCTGATGTCTTTCTCCGGAAAAGAACTGATCAAAGGTGAACCGGATGCATCTTCTTTCCCGTCCGGTGGATTAAGAGCAACTTTTGAGGCGAGAGGATATACAGCATGGGACTGTACATCACCGGCTTTTGTGCGTCATGATGCAGCAGGCGGAACACTCTGTATTCCTACTGCATTCTGTTCCTATACAGGAGAAGCACTTGACCAGAAGACACCACTTCTTCGTTCTATGGAAGCAATCAACACCCAGGCACTCCGTCTGCTGAGACTTTTCGGAAATACAACTTCTAAGAAAGTAACTCCGTCAGTAGGAGCAGAGCAGGAATATTTCCTGATCGATAAAGAGAAATGGCTTCAGAGAAAAGACCTGATCTATACAGGCAGAACTCTTTTTGGAGCTATGCCTCCGAAGGGACAGGAAATGGATGACCATTACTTTGGAAGTATCCGTCAGAGAATTTCCGCATACATGAAAGAGGTAAATGAAGAATGCTGGAAGCTTGGAATTCCTGCAAAGACACAGCATAATGAGGTTGCTCCTGCACAGCATGAGCTTGCACCGATTTATGCACCGGTCAATATCGCAGCAGACCAGAACCAGATGATGATGCGTATCCTTAAAAAGGTTGCCAGCCGTCATGGAATGCGCTGTGTCCTTCATGAGAAACCATTTGCAGGTGTGAACGGTTCCGGTAAGCATAACAACTGGTCTCTTACCACAGATGACGGAATCAATCTTCTGGATCCGGGCAAAACACCTCATGAAAATATTCAGTTCCTTCTGGTCCTCACCTGTATCCTGAAAGCAGTAGATGAACATGCAGATCTTCTGCGTGAATCTGCGGCAGATGTGGGAAATGACCAGAGACTTGGCGGCCATGAAGCACCGCCGGCAGTGATTTCCGTATTTCTTGGAGAGCAGCTGGAGGATGTTCTGGAACAGCTGGTCAGCACAGGAACAGCAACTCACAGTAAAAAGGGAAGTAAGCTGGAAACAGGTGTTAAGACTCTGCCTGATTTCATGAAGGATGCTACAGACCGTAACCGTACTTCACCTTTTGCTTTCACAGGAAATAAATTTGAATTCCGTATGGTAGGCTCAAGAGATTCTATTTCCGCATGTAACGTAGTCCTGAATACGATCACGGCAGAAGTATTTAAGGAAGTATGTGACCGTCTGGAAAAAGCTCCTGATTTCGAACTGGCGGTACATGACCTGATCAAAGAATATGCCACAGATCATCAGAAGATCGTATTTAACGGAAACGGCTATGCGCCGGAATGGGAGAAAGAAGCTAAACGCCGCGGACTTCCGATCCTTCCGAGCATGGTGGATGCAATCCCTGCACTTACTACAGAGAAGGCAGTGAAACTCTTTGAATCTTTTGATGTATTCTCAAGAGCTGAGCTTGAATCACGCGCAGAGATTAAATATGAGATTTACTCTAAAGCAATCAATATTGAAGCAAAGACAATGATCGACATGGCAACCAAGCAGATTATTCCGGCAGTTATCAGATATACCACTGTTCTTGGCGAATCCATCAATACAGTGAAAACAGCGGGCGAAGGGCTGATCGATGTAAGTGTACAGCTTGACCTGCTTAAGAAAGCGTCAAAACTCTTAAAGGCTGCAAACAGTGCCATGAGTAAGCTGAGCAAACTGGTTGAGAAGATCCCGGAATATGCAGAGGGACGGGACAGAGCCGTATTCTGCAGAGAAAAGGTGGTTCCTGCAATGGAAGCTTTACGTGAGCCGGTAGATGAACTGGAAATGATCGTAGATAAGGAAATGTGGCCGATGCCATCTTATGGAGATCTTGTATTTGAAGTATAATGTTGTAAAAATATAAAGAAGAATGCTATAATAAAAGGGTCGTGAATCTGTAAAAGATAAGCGGCCTTTTTCTATAACACAAACTGGACTATAATAGTTATATAAAGGAGAACTAAATGGAAGAACTGAAATTTCTGGAGGAGCAGCAGGTAGCCTCTGAACTGATAAAGAGAGTAGAAGAATTCCGCAGCCAGTATGAGGTGGTACCGGAGACTGCAGGCAGGATTGTGAAACCATCCATTCCATTTTACGGAAAAGACATTCTGGAAATGGCCATTGCCGGACTGCTCAAAGGGGAGAATCTATTACTCACCGGTCCGAAGGCAACAGGAAAAAATATCCTTGCAGAGAACCTGGCATATATTTTCAACCGTCCCGCGTACAATGTTTCTTTTCATGTAAATACTAACAGCGGAGATCTGATTGGCACAGACACTTTCGTGGACAACGAAGTTAAGCTCCGCAAAGGAACTATCTATCAGTGTGCAGAATACGGTGGTTTCGGAATCCTCGACGAGATTAATATGGCAAAGAACGATGCAGTTTCCGTTCTTCATGCAACTTTGGATTATCGCCGTTCCATCGATGTTCCGGGCTATGACAAAATTGATCTTCATCCGGCTGCCCGTTTTATCGGAACCATGAATTACGGTTATGCAGGAACCAAAGAACTCAATGAAGCGCTGGTATCCAGATTTCTGGTCATAGACATGCCGGCTCAGACTGAAGAATCCCTGGAATTTATTTTCCGCCGGATGTTCCCGAATATAAAAGAAAACGCCAGAACACAGTTCATCGGAGTATTCCTGGATCTTCAGCTCAAAGCCACAAACAGTGAAATTTCCACCAAACCTCTGGATCTGCGAGGTCTCCTTGCAGCCATGAAGATTGTAGAAACCGGACTTTCTCCGAGAAAAGCAGTTACTATGGGAGTGGTGAACAAGACCTTTGACATTTTCGAGAAAGAAATCGTAGAGGATATTGTGAAAACCAGAATTCCGGCAGACTGGACAAGGGATGATGTATATGAAAGATGAGAAAATCGTAGAAATCGACGATTATCGTCTGGAACTGGAAAACAGGATCCGCAATCTCCTCTGGACTATCAGCGGGGATTACACGTTAAATATGAAAGTAGACGTTTCCCTGTATCTGCGCTCAAAAGCAATCGCTCTGTATGACGGCATCAAGCAGGGCGCTCTGGCAAAATATTATGACAGAAATCTGCTGGGTTTATATCTGGTAAAAAAAAGTTTTCTGCCAGGCAGGAGAGGGAGAACTGACTGCAGTAGCACAGCTATGTGTAGAAGAAGCAATCGGGGACAAAATCTGTCAGGAACGTCCGGGAGTCCGGGAGATGCAGAAGGAAGCATTCGAGGATATCCTGGATCAGGAGTTTGAACGGATGCCCGCATACGGAGATATTCTTGGTCGATTGAAGATTGCCATCCTGCGTGACCGTTTACAGAATGGAAACCATTATGTAGAAGAGCGTCTTCGGGAAATCCGCGACATGGTTTACAAAGCCAGAACAGCTGCAGACACTATAGAATTGATCCGTATTATTGACAGTCTTTACAACACTATCATTGATCCGAATTTTGAGAAAGATCATGGAACACTGGAACAGGTTATGGCAGTCACCCTGGAAGAACTGACAGAATACGACTGGGAAGATTTTCTTACAGAAGAACTTTATGAGGAAGCTCTGGAGAGTTACATCGAACAGATGACAAATAAGATTACGGACATGGAAGACACTGCTGTCACTGAAGAAATGGAAAAACAGCGCCAGACCAAACACAAAATTACAATTCTCACAGAGGAAGAACTTGAGAAAGCATACACCTATGTTGAGTTGAATTTCGGGAAAAACTTATCTGACTCCTGCAGAAGAGAAGCGAATGAATTATCTGATGTGTAGGGAACTTCACAGGGACTGCAGCCTTTATTTTACAGAAGGAATTCTTAAGAATCCGGTCAAACGAAACTATCAGTACGAATATGCAGTGCGATTAAAGAATAAGAATATCTGGCTCTACCATGACAAACACAGAATCGTAAAGCAGAACATCGCATCCCTCACAGACCTTTTACGAAAGACACTGGTGCTGAAAAGCGAGACGCAGGAAGTACTGTCAGACAGAGGAACGATCATTCCGTCCAGACTCTGGCGTGTGGGCAGAAGCAGTGAAGCAAATCTGTTTAAAAGAGAATTGAAATCTGATGCATCTGATTTCGTAGTAGATGTGCTGATCGATGCCAGCGGTTCCCAGATGTCCAGGCAGGGAGATGTGGCATTACAGGCTTATATCATCAGTGAAGCATTAAGTAATGTAAACCTGCCTCACCGTGTCATGAGCTTCTGCACATTCTGGGACTATACGATCCTTCACAGATTCCGTGAGTACGATGATCCACAGTCAGCTAATGAAAATATTTTTAATTATGTAACTTCTTCCAATAACAGGGATGGACTTGCCATCAAAACCGCAGGATACGGTCTGCTTCAGAGATCTGAGGAGAAAAAAATCCTCATTGTATTAAGTGATGGAAAACCATATGATGTCATCGTAAACAGACCTCACGCAAAGAACCCGGAACCTTATATGGGAAAATATGCGATCAATGATACTGCTACAGAAGTGCGGCACCTGCGAAACCTTGGAGTAAGTGTTCTGGGAGTCTTTGCAGGGGAAGAAAAGGACCTATCCACAGAAAAAAGATATTTGGAAAAGATTTCGCATATATCCGGGATATTTCGAATTTTTCCAGAATTGTTGGGAGATACCTGATTAAACAGTTGGATTCAGATGAATAGACTGATAAAACAGGGAAAAAATATGCTGTTTGAGCGTGTTGATATGTTAAGAGATTATCAAGTTAGCACGTTAATATGGTAAAGTGCATAAAAAACCAGTTTTTCACCTTGCCTTTTTGTATAAATTTCGCTATAATGTTCTATGTTTATAAATCAATACAAAAGGGAGAGGAAATCATGAACGAAAACAAAGAGTTCAAACCGTATATTCCGGCTGACAAGATCACACCTGAATTTACGGTGACATCCATCATCATGGGTGTTATCCTTGCAGTTATCTTCGGTGCAGCCAATGCTTATCTTGGTCTGCGTGTAGGTATGACTGTATCTGCTTCCATTCCGGCAGCAGTTATTTCCATGGGCGTAATTCGCAAGATCATGAAAAAGAACTCCATTCTGGAGAGCAACATGGTCCAGACAATCGGTTCAGCCGGTGAATCACTGGCAGCCGGTGCAATTTTCACAATGCCTGCTCTGTTCCTTTGGGCAGAAGAAGGACTTTGTGAAATGCCGGGTATCGTGGAAATCACATTAATCGCACTTTGCGGTGGTGTTCTTGGTGTACTTTTTATGGTACCACTTCGTAACGCACTGATCGTAAAAGAGCATGCAACACTTCTTTATCCTGAAGGAACTGCCTGCGCAGATGTTCTTCTTGCAGGTGAAGAGGGTGGTGCAAACGCTGCGACAGTATTCTCAGGTATGGGAATCGCAGCGATCTTTAAATTTGTCGTTGACGGTTTAAAGGTAATCCCTGCAGACGTTGCAGTAGCATTTAAAGGATTCAAAGGTGAAATTGGTATGGAATGCTATCCTGCACTTCTCGGTGTTGGATATATCGTAGGACCAAGAATCGCATCCTTTATGTTTGTTGGTTCTCTTATTGGCTGGATGGTGCTGATTCCGGTAATCTGTCTGTTCGGAGCTGATACAGTTATGTATCCCGGAACAGAAACAATTTCTGCTCTTTATGCAGCAGGCGGAGCATCTAAAATCTGGAGTACTTATGTAAAATATATCGGAGCAGGAGCTATCGCAACAGGTGGTATTATTTCTCTGATCAAATCCCTGCCTCTGATCATTGCAACCTTCCGTGATTCCATGAAGAGCATGAAGGGTGGCAAGAATACAAGTACAGAAAGAACTGCACAGGATCTTCCAATGAACGTTATCCTGATCGGTATTGTGGCAATGGTTGCGATCATTTGGCTTGTTCCGGCTATCCCGGTTAACCCGATCGGTGCGCTGATCATCGTAATCTTCGGCTTCTTCTTTGCAACTGTATCTTCCCGTATGGTTGGTCTTGTAGGAAGCTCCAACAACCCTGTATCAGGTATGGCTATCGCTACTCTTCTGATCGCAACAATGGTTATCAAAGCATCCGGCAATACCGGTATCGACGGAATGAAAGCAGCAATTGCGATTGGTTCCGTAATCTGTATCGTAGCAGCGATCGCAGGTGATACTTCACAGGATTTAAAGACAGGTTATCTTCTTGGTGCAACTCCTAAGAAACAGCAGATCGGTGAGCTTATCGGTGTTGTTGCTGCCGGTCTTGCTATCGGTGGAGTTCTTTATCTTCTGAACACTGCATGGGGATACGGAAGTGCAGAAGTACCTGCTCCTCAGGCAACTCTGATGAAGATGATCGTAGAAGGTATCATGGGCGGCAAGCTTCCATGGACACTGGTATTTATCGGTGTATTCCTTGCAATTGGTCTGGAAATCTTAAGAATTCCGGTTATGCCATTTGCTATCGGTCTTTATCTTCCAATCTACCTCAACGCTGCTATCATGATCGGTGGTGTTGTTCGTATGTTCGTTGACGGAAGAAAGAATGTTGATGATAAGAAAAAATGAAGAACAGGCAACAGACGGTACACTTTACTGTGCAGGTATGATCGCAGGTGAAGGTCTTGTAGGTATCCTTCTTGCAATCCTTGCAGTAGTAAACGTAAGCAGTGTATTTGATCTCTCCGGAAGCATTAACCTTGGTAATGCAGGCGGCGTGATCCTGATGTTACTTATGATCTTAAGCCTTCTGAAATTCAGTATCTGGAACAAGAAGAAAGCCTGATCAGGCGGAGATGATAATATTTAAATGAGTAAAAAGGAAAAAAGAAATACAGATCAATTATCTGGATCTCATTCCTGAGCGCAGTGCACAGCTTCGCTGGCATACGGATATCAGGGGGAGAATGGTGCTGGAAATAGAGAATAAGGGCGCGTTTAACACGATTGCCCAGAAGCTGTTTGGAAAACCCAGATATACGAAGATACATCTGGATGACAATGGCACATTTATCTGGCCACTCATAGATGGCAGGAAGACAGTGGAAGATATTGCTGCACTGGTAAAAGACGAATTTGGGGAGAAGGCAGAGCCTTTATATCCAAGGATCGTTAAATACTTCCAGATAATGGAGAGTTATCATTTTGTAAATTTTATCAATAAGCCTGAAAAATAAGGTAAGAATAAGAGCGGGAGCAGTCCTTCATGGATTGCTGCCGTTCTTGTAGTTTATGGAAGAATAATTACGGCACAGTGATAAAGCGGTATTTCTGGCTGATATTCATGAAAGCATAAAACAAATATCATTTTACAGAATACAAGGAGGCAAATGAATGAAGTTAGTAAATGGAAAAATGATCACAGCTTCTGGAATATCTGATGATCATAGCAGGAACCGGATTAATGGCACTGGCGATCAATTCCGTATTTGATGCATCAGGTATGGTAACCGGAGGCTTTTCAGGTATCGCAATCATTATAAAAGCAGGGAGTCAGGGAATCATTGACGGTGGTATCCCTCTCTGGGTAACAAATATGGGTTTGAACATTCCACTGTTTCTGATCGGATGGAAGATTAATGGATTCTCCTTTGTAAAAAAAGCTTTGATAGGAGAAATTGCTCTGTCCACCTGGCTTGCCATAGAACCTGTATGGAATCTTGCTGGCAATGATCTTCTTCTTGCCGCACTTTACGGTGGTGTGATCCAGGGTGTGGGAATTGGTCTTGTCTTTCTGGGCGGTGGAACAACCGGAGGAACCGATATGATGGCAGCTATCATCCAGAAATATCTGCAGCACTATTCAATCGCGCAGATCATGCAGGTTATAGATGCAGGCGTTGTACTGGTGGGTATGTATGTGTTTGGTATCCACAAGGCACTCTATGCGATTATTGCGGTATATCTGGTGACAAAAGTATCTGACGGTTTGATTGAAGGTCTGAAATTCTCAAAAGCTGCCTATATCATTACAGCAAAGCCAAAGGAAATAGCAGATATGATCATGAAAGATCTGGACAGAGGTGTAACAGGCATCAGTGCCAGAGGAATGTACTCAGGACAGGATAAACTGATGCTTTTCTGCGTGGTAAATAAAAAAGAGATCGTAATGCTTAAAGAAAAAGTAGATGAAATTGATCCGGAAGCTTTTGTGATAGTGACAGATGCCAGGGAAGTTCATGGAGAAGGTTTTATTGAAAAAATGTAATACAAAAAAAGTATATAAAAAATTGTAAA
>ENA-OQCV01000059-OQCV01000059.1-human-gut-metagenome-genome-assembly--contig:-NODE-59-length-30279-cov-4.144402_pt1 | contig 30279 bp, 42 predicted proteins | sample MGYA00242766_ERZ504592 | MGnify/ENA primary metagenome ERZ504592 (study PRJEB26092, sample SAMD00036315) | human gut metagenome | host: Homo sapiens | study: EMG produced TPA metagenomics assembly of...
ACACTCTCAAAATCACCAGACAAAACCATCTTGCTTAAAGTTACTGTTTATCCTGTTCTTTTGCAAACAAGATTTTCTCTAATTATATCTTATTGTCTGACAAATAGCAAATTTCACCGCTTGATTCAAATCAAGTAATCTAAAAATAATTTTTCCCAAACATACCCTTCACAAATTTTTACTGCTACACAAAAATAGCTATAAGACTTCATTTTTGAAATCCTATAGCTTTGCTATTGATAATATTACGTTGTATTTGTAATCATCAATTATTTTCCAGTAACCATTGGAACACGACTAATAAACCGAACAATACTTGTGTCTTTATTCTTTATCATATTCAAAAGTAACCGAAATCCTACTCATTTCTAAAACATATTTCGATAAGTCAAAATTACAATTTTCACACTTTAATTGATATAATATTCAACAACTAAACAAGGAGGCCATTTAACCATGAATAATGTAAAAATTATATGTATCGCAGGCAGTATCGTACTCGGTAGTATATTGCTATCCGGACAAGCTTTTGGCAAAGCCCCCTCAGATCTAATCACCCTTTCCGCCCCTAAGGAGCCTGAGGGGCAACATGTATCTTATGATATAGATGGTTCCGGCTCTTATTATGACAGTGAGTCAGATACAACTTACTATTTTGTCAAGGGGATTGTCACTTCTTATTCTAATCATACAAAAACCTTTTCACTGACTTCCGACGTCGGTGAAACTTATGAGTTACCGGCAGATACGGATATTAATATAACCGACTATCTCAACACAGAAGCACATATATGGTACTCAGAAGACTCTCAAAAAAATCTTAAAATTACTTGTGTTCTCTCCTCAAATTTTTTGGGGAACATATTAATGAGCTGGAATCAGATGAGCAAATTCCGGATGGTGCCACAGAAATTGATGGGACTCTTTCAAAATATATCTCTTTCTGGTTAACAGAAGATAAAATAGATGTTACTCTCTTATTTGTTGAGGACAACGATGGAAACACTCATATATATGCAGAGGATAACACATGCAATAATTGTAATAGTTCTGTTTTTGGCAAAAACAATCGGCGACTATATCAAGTTATATGAAGATATGCATTTAAATTCTCAAGTATATGATGATTTTAATGTTGCATATCTTATATCAGAAGCATCGTCTTGACTTACCCAAATGTCTGGTTGAGAACCTGATGTTTTTTACATCAAACATATCATATATTTTAAATGCCGCAGCCAATATTTTCAAAGGCTGCGGCATTTTTGACTTAATTTTTCTTTCAAACATGTTGCTTCTTCTTTTGACTGCTGCAAATATGTTTATGTCACAAATTTCAAAATATCTTTTGCTTTTTCTCTGTCTCTGATAATCATCCCATGGCAGCTAACTTATCCAATTGCTCATCAAAAGTCAATGGCTTTTTCAAATCCATAAAATCACTCCTTAACGTAAAAAAGCTGAGCACAAGTCTCAGCTTGGTCCCCAATGCCAAAAAGGCTTCGGGCAACTCTGTTACATATAGTATATTCAAAAAGCCACGAAATTGCAATAGTTTTTATTATTTTCATCATCAAAAAAGGGCGCTGCCCAACCAGGCGAATACGCAAAGTTAATACACTCCTCCACACCACAATCCCGGCGCTGCCCTTAAAAAGAAGCGCAAGGGTGGAGTCCAGAGGAGGGACAGCGCTTTCTGTCCTTCCTCTGGGAACCTTCCGTCCCGGAAAGAGTTTATTTAAAATATTCCACTCCAGACTCAAAGATCTTAATATCCTGCTGGCCATAGATGTTGATTGCAACACCATCCCCGCGACGTTCGCTATGTGCCATCTTACCAAGGATACGTCCATCCGGCTGGTAATACCTTCAATGTTCATATAAGAACCATTGACATTCCATTCCTCATCAACACTGAGCTGTCCATCCGGAGTTACATACTGAGTTGCAACCTGTCCGTTTGCAAACAGCTTCTGCAGCCATTCTTCATTAGCAACGAAACGTCCCTCACCATGTGAAGCCGGGTTACAGTAAACACCGCCAAGCTGTGCCTTCTGCAGCCAAGGAGATTTATTACTAACAACCTTAGTATAAACCATCTTGGAGATATGGCGTCCGATGGTATTAAATGTCAGTGTAGGAGAATCTGCTTTCTGTCCGCAGATTTCACCGTAAGGTACAAGACCAAGCTTGATCAGAGCCTGGAATCCGTTACAGATACCAAGTGCCAGACCGTCTCTCTCATTGATCAGCTTCATAACAGCTTCTTTGATCTTCGCATTCTGGAATGCAGTTGCAAAGAATTTCGCGGAACCATCCGGTTCGTCACCTGCGGAGAATCCGCCTGGGAACATGATGATCTGTGCCTGATCGATTGCTTTCTCAAAGAGCTCTACAGAGTCATGGATATCTTCAGCAGTCAGGTTCTTGAATACTTTTACATCCACCTCTGCACCAGCACGCTCAAATGCACGTGTACTGTCATACTCGCAGTTTGTTCCAGGGAATACAGGAATAAATACGCGAGGTTTCGCAACTTTGTTCTTGCATACATAAATGCTGTCTGCACGATAAAGCTTCTCATCTCTGTCAGCTGCCTCTTTGTCATTCTCAGAAGAAACTGTCTTAAATACTTTTTCCAGAGTACCTTTCCATGCGTTTTCAGCTTCGTCTACAGTGATCACTGTATTTCCATAGGAGAAGTTACCGTCAGCAGTTACTTCACCGATCACTGTATAAGTGATGGAAAGCTCACCAACTTTACCATCCGGAACTTCCAGGATAATATCGCCAAATCCAGGTGCAAAGAAATCTCTCGGATCAAGGTTATGCTCAATCTTTACGCCCATGCCATTACCAAATGCCATCTTTGCAACTGCAGCTGCAATACCATGGCGGTCAAGTGCATAAGCAGAAACAACTTTGCCGTCCTGCATATCTTTATGAAGTTTTTCATACTGATCCATGATTCCTGCATAATCCGGCAGATCATACTGATCCTTCGGTGCACGAAGCCATACCAGTTTGTTTCCTGCTTTCTTTAATTCCGGTGTGATCACATCCTGGATTTTCGCAACGTCAACTGCGAAAGATACCAGTGTAGGAGGTACATCAATATCATTGAATGTACCGGACATACTGTCCTTACCACCGATAGATGGAAGTCCGAATCCCATCTGTGCTGCATAAGCACCGAGAAGTGCTGCGAAAGGCTGGCTCCATCTCTTAGGATCTTCTGTCATACGACGGAAGTATTCCTGGAATGTGAAACGGATTTTCTTATAGTCACCGCCTGTAGCCACGATTCTTGCAACGGATTCTGTTACTGCATAAGCAGCTCCGTGATATGGGCTCCAGGAAGATAAGTACGGGTCAAAACCATAGCTCATCATGGTTACGGTATCTGTCTTGCCATTCTGTACCGGAACCTTTGCTACCATGGACTGAGTCTCTGTGAGCTGATATTTACCACCGTATGGCATAAATACACTGCCAGCTCCGATAGAACCGTCGAACATTTCCACAAGTCCTTTCTGAGAGCATACATTTAAGTCTGCCAGAGTTTCCATCCATTTAGCTTTTACATCAGCTACATCCGGGCGCTCTTCAAAGAGGTTGCCTTCTTTGTTCGGGATTTCTACTTCTACTGTTGTCTCCTGATGTGCGCCGTTAGTATCCAGGAATGCACGGGAAATATTTACAATTTCTTTTCCTCTCCATACAAGTACCAGACGAGGATCCTCTGTTACAACTGCAACCGGAATTGCCTCCAGGTTCTCTTCATTTGCATAGCCAAGGAAAGTATCTACATCCTTCGGATCAACTACTACAGCCATACGTTCCTGAGATTCGGAGATTGCGATTTCAGTTCCGTCAAGACCTGCATATTTCTTCGGAACCTTGTCAAGGTCTACTCTAAGACCTGCTGCCAGCTCACCGATAGCAACGGAAACACCGCCTGCACCAAAGTCATTACATTTCTTGATGATATGGCTGACTTCTTCACGGCGGAACATACGCTGGATCTTACGCTCAGTAGGAGCATTACCTTTCTGTACCTCAGCGCCACATACTTCGATAGAAGCTTCTGTATGAACCTTGGAAGAACCGGTAGCGCCACCGATACCGTCACGTCCTGTACGTCCTCCAAGTAAGATAATGATATCTCCCGGATCAGAATTCTCGCGGATTACTGCGCGTCTGGGAGCAGCACCCATAACAGCACCGATCTCCATACGTTTCGCTACATAGTTAGGATGGTAAACTTCTTTTACATAACCTGTTGCAAGACCGATCTGGTTTCCATAGGAGCTGTAACCATGAGCTGCGCTTCTTACCAGTTTCTTCTGCGGAAGTTTACCCTTGAGAGTTTCTTTTACAGAAACAGTAGGATCTGCCGCACCTGTTACACGCATTGCCTGATATACATAGGTACGTCCTGAAAGCGGGTCACGGATCGCACCGCCAAGGCAGGTAGCTGCACCACCGAATGGTTCGATCTCAGTAGGATGGTTATGTGTCTCGTTCTTGAAGTTGATCAGCCATTCCTCTTCTTTACCGTCTACATCTACAGGAACTACAATACTGCAGGCATTGATCTCATCAGATTCTTCCTGATCAGCAAGCTTTCCTTCTGCTTTCAGTTTCTTCATAGCCATCAGAGCCAGATCCATCAGGCAGACAAATTTGTCCTTACGGCCCTTGTAAAGTTCTTCTCTGTCAGCAAGATATTTGTTGTAGGTATCTACGATCGGTGCCTTGTAATCACCTTCGTCAAATTTTACATCTGTCAGTTCTGTGGAGAAGGTTGTGTGACGGCAGTGATCTGACCAGTAGGTATCCAGTACACGGATCTCTGTCATGGACGGATCACGTTTCTCTTCTTCCTTGAAATAATGCTGGATATGCTGGAAATCCTTGAATGTCATGGCAAGATTTAAGGAAGCATAAAGTTCCTTTAATTCTGCTTCCGGCATTTCCTTGAATCCGTCAAAGATTTTTACATCTTCCGGTTCCGGGAATACAGTTACCAGTGTTTCCGGTTTCTGCAGACCTGTCTCACGGGAATCTACAGGGTTGATGCAGTGATGCTTGATAGCATCAAATTCTTCATCTGTGATAGTTCCTTCAATTACATAAGTAGTTGCGGAACGAATGATAGGCTGTGCATTCTCATCCAGGAACTGTACACACTGAACAGCAGAATCTGCTCTCTGGTCAAACTGTCCCGGTAAAAAATTCTACAGAGAAGATGCGGGAGCCTTCTGCTGCCTCAAAATTCTCCAGATATAAATCATCTACAGGTGGCTCTGCAAAAACAGTTTTGCATGCTTTATCAAAAACTTCATCAGAAATATTTTCTACATCATAGCGGATCAGCACACGTACTGCTGTTACGGATTTAATTCCCAGATAGCTGCTGACCTCATGTTTTAATTCCTTTGCCTGTACAGCGAAGGCCGGTTTCTTTTCTACATAGACACGTCTTACGTTACTCATAGAAACTCCTTTCTTATGTATGCATTGTTTTAAAAATGCTTGACTATTGCTTCTTTTATAGTATCATAGGAAATATCATTAGTAAAATTAATATATCTTATATTTTTTAATTAATACAATTAATTAATCACCGTTCACACTCCACTGTCGACGAGATATTGGGGAATGAATATGCCAAAATCCCGAGACATACAATCTAAAGTTCCATTGCTGCCGACAATTTGTATCATCACATTATTTTATGAAAGGATTTATTTCTATGGATATTAATCTTGAACTATACAAAGTATTCTACTATGTTGCCACCACCCTCAGCTTTTCTGAAGCTTCCCGGCAGCTTTTTATCTCCCAGTCAGCAGTCAGCCAGTCTATCAAGACTCTGGAAAAAAAGGCTGAATCATCCTCTTTTTATCCGCAGTACCAAGAAAGTATTGTTAACTCCTGAAGGAGAACTTCTGCTCCAGCATGTAAAACCGGCTCTCCAGCTTCTGGACGAGGGAGAATCTCTCCTGTCAGGAGACAATCTGCTGAAAGGCCAGCTGCGTATTGCTGCCAGCGATACGATCTGCCGGTATTTTCTCATTGATTATCTTCAGAAATTCCATCAAACCTACCCGGATGTCCGTATCAAAGTCACAAACAGTACCTCCATCGGCTGTGCAGAGCTTCTGGAAAAGGGTCAGGCAGATCTTATTGTATGCAACTGTCCCAATTCCAGGCTTGGCAGTCATTTTCAGACACGTGTGCTAAAAGAATTCCACGATGTATTCGTTGCCAATACGGATTACTTTCCTGTACACACTGTTCAGACCGAACTGCAGGAGCTTCTGAACTATCCAATCCTGATGCTTTCCCCCAAAAGTACCACCAGTGAATATCTGCGAGAGGCATTCACAGCCCATAATCTCAAGCTTCTTCCTGAAGTAGAGTTAAACAGTAATGACCTGCTTCTGGATCTGGCACGGATCGGACTGGGAATTGCCTGCGTTCCTGATTATATGTTAAAAGAAAATGATCAGCTGACACCGCTCATGTTAAAAGAGCCGCTTCCCGGACGTCAGCTTATACTTGCCCAGCATGACAGTCTTACTGTCTCTCAGGCTGCTGAACGCTTTATTGAAATGTTTACTTCCATATAATAAAAGAAGTCCTCACTCAGTACTGAAACAACAATTTTTATAATCGCGTTTCTTACTGAATGAGAACTTCTTTTTCTTATTTCGGCATTACAGCCAGTGCATCAGTAATATACTGATTATCGATTGCTGCAAAGAATCCGCCGTCTGCCTTGGTTGCATAATCCATATCAATCGGCAATTTTTCCAAGTACAGGAACCTTCAGCTCTGCTGCGATCTCATCAATATGGCTCTCACCAAAGACTTTGATCTCTTTTCCACAGTCCGGACATTTCACATAGCTGTAGTTCTCTACGATTCCAAGTACCGGTATCTTCATCATCTCAGCCATATTAAAGGCTTTCTTAACGATCATCTTAACCAGATCCTGAGGTGATGTTACGATCACGATTCCTTCGATCGGCAGAGACTGGAATGCTGTAAGCGGAACATCACCTGTTCCAGGAGGCATATCCACAAACAGATAGTCTACGTCGCCCCAGATAACATCTGTCCAGAACTGTTTTACCATATTTGCAAGAACCGGACCTCTCCAGATTACAGGAGTATCCTCTGTAGGAAGCAGTAAGGTTGATGGACATTACCTTAATCCCGATTTTTTGTGATCATCGGGTAAATACCTTCATCATTTGCCATTGCTGCACCCTTTAATCCATACATTTTCGGGATGGACGGTCCTGTGATATCCGCATCCAGGATACCGACTTTGTATCCCTGTGCTGCCATCATGTTTGCCAGAGAGCCTGTTACGAAGGATTTACCAACTCCACCCTTTCCGCTGACAACCCCAATCACATGTTTTACATTTGACTGAGCATTCATTTCTGCCTGAAAGCTCTGCTGTTTCTTGCTGCTTGAACAACCTTCGCAGCTTGCTTTGTCGCATGAAGTGTTGTTACATTCTTTTGCCATAATTAATCTTCTCCTTTATATTTACGCACTGCTGTACTGACAAAATATTGTTACTGTTCACTCCGTTCACAGTAACGTAGCCAAAATTCATTCCAGATTGCCTACGGCAATGGAATTTTGGCTTGTATGTCTCGGGATTTTGGCATATTCATGCCAAAACACCTCGCGGGATAGTGGTGTGTGAACAATAACAAAATATTCTCTATTGCCAGTCTGGAGTACGCATATTACTTTACAAATCTGTCAATTGCTACCTCAAGTTCTTTAATTGCCTCTTTATCACCATGTTCCACTGCATCTACGATACAGTGTTCGATATGATCCTGCAGAATGATCTTACCTGTATTATTGATGGCAGATTTCACTGCTGAAAGCTGTATCAGAACTTCCGCACAGTCTCTTCCGTCCTCTATCATACGTTTGATAGATTCCATATGCCCGATTGCCCTGGACATACGGTTCAGCACTGCTTTTGTATGCGCATGACTGTGATGGTGTACATGTTCTCCATGAGAATGTTCAACTACCGTTCCATCCTCCAGGACATGCATATGTGTCTTTTGTTCCTCGGCCATAACATTCCCCTTTCTCTTTCAGAATATCCGATTTTTTACTGTTTATCTGTCCTTATATCCTCACACGCTGTCTGTGGCTTTCCTGCTTACAGCACTTCCGTACAGCGTAAATGATATTATACCACATTTGTCAAATTTCTGTAAAGGAGCAACGCTGTTTTATTTGTGAAGTCGTAATATCAAAAATAATGGTTCCATCCTCCAGGACAGTTTTCTCATAGGAAACTTCTTTTCCTTTGAATTTATTTCTGATATATTCTTCCGGATCCTCAAGTTCCAGCTCTTCCACAAAAAACATCACGCATCTGATTCCGCGGACATTTATTAAAAATTTCCCATATCAGTTCATATTCTTTCATATTCCATCTCCAGTCCGTAAGACGGATATTCACAATCCGTTTCACTATTTAGCCCTCTTCGGCTGATTTACGGCAATCTGCACAGATTGTCCTGCGGATTTTTCCCAACCAGTCTGAGACTATTATAATTATTTTTAGATTTTTTGTCAAAAATAATTGCATGAAGACGAATTATAGCGTATCATAGTTTATAATTATCAAAACAGCAATGTTACTGTTCATTTTGCAGCCTGATGTTTTTTTGAATTCTGCATATTCACAGTAACTGTAACTATTCAGTACTTTCGGGAAGCAGTGTACCGGATAGTTACCGACAGCTACAAACTAATTACATATATAAAGGAGAGAAATCTATGAAGCTTTTAAAAGACCGAATTCTTAAGGATGGAGTTGTAAAACCGGGAAATATTTTAAAATGTAGACAGTTTCTTAAATCATCAGATGGATATTACCCTCATCAATGAAATCGGCAAAGAATTCAAACGCCGCTTCTCCGACTGTCCAATCACTAAAATCCTTACAATTGAAGCATCCGGTATCGGTATCGCCTGTATTGCTGCACAGTACTTTGATGTACCTGTAGTTTTTTGCCAAGAAAGCACAGAGCGTGAATCTGGATGGAGAAATGTATACAACTAAAGTAGAATCTTTCACTCATAAGAAAGTATATGATGTGATCCTTTCCAGGAAGTTTCTCGGACCTGAAGATCATGTACTTCTGATTGATGATTTCCTTGCTAACGGATGTGCACTTCTCGGCCTGATCGATATTGTTAAGAAATCAGGGGCAACTCTTGAAGGAGCCGGTATTGTTATTGAGAAAGGATTCCAACATGGCGGTCAGGAGATCCGCGATATGGGAATACGTCTTGAATCTCTTGCCATTGTTGATTCCATGACAGACGATTCCTTAACCTTCAGAGATTAACTATAAAAGGATGGGAAAACCCATCCATTTTTTGTTCTATGAATTCTTTATTTTTTCCTGATCTGATGTTTTCTCCACTTTTGAGTTATCTTCGGAATCATAGATCAGATTTTCTCTCGTTTCACCTTCTGATTTATCTTCTGTTTCGGGAGTTGGTGTCACTTCTTTTGAATCTTCCTCTGAGGCTGTCTTTAATGTCACTTTCGGCACAGGTGTTGCCTCTGGCGCAGGTGTCACCTCCGGTGTCGGTGTGGGATCAGGAGCGATCTCATCTTCCGTATAAGTTCCGTTATCCACAAGAATCTGATAATTATCCTTGTCGATCATCTGTGCTCCACATGTAAAAGTTCCCACAATCTTTACTCCGTTATCATACTGTGAATAATCTTTTACGTCAACTTTCTCTCCTGTCAGATAGTCAATGGCCATCTGTGCTCCGCCCTTAGCCAGTTCCTTACGGTCCATAAACATGGTAAATGACATTTTACCTGCTGCAATATCCTTTACTGCCTGTGCCTCACTGCCATATCCTGTGATCATCGGCCATTCATCACTTCCCGGTTCCAGACCACTGTCATTTAAAATTTCCTCTGCAGCATAAGCAAATCCGTCATATGCAGTACAGATAATATCCGGAGCCTTCTCCTCTGCATAAAACTCACTTATGATTGAATCAAGTTTTGTCTTTGCAGATGTCTCGCTCCATCTCATGATTCCTGTATCATCAAATGACGTATTTCCGGATTTACATACAAGTGTTCCATCATCCAGATATTCCTGAAGCCCTTCCTGGATTCCATTACACAGAAACAGTGCAGCATTGTCATCCGGAGATCCCATGAGAAATTCTATTGTATAAGACTTCTTATCCTCTCTGGCTTTATCCAGATCCATTTTTTTGATAATTTCTTTGGCAATATCCTTTCCTATTGCTCTGGTATCATAAGTTACATAATAATTGATATCCGCAGTATCCCGAATCAGACTGTCATAGGAAATAACCGGTATTTCCTGCTCTTTGGCAGTTTTCAGGATATCTGTCAGACCATAGGAATCTACCGGATCAATGATCAGGGCAGAAACCTTCTCATCAATAAATTCCTGAATCTGGGAAATCTGAAGCGCAGGATCGCCGCCGGCATTCTTCACATCTGCCTCATATCCTCCATCTTCAATCTGCGAAGTCATCTCTTCGCTGTCAATTTTTGCATCCTCATCGTCATCAGAAAGAAGCACACCTATCTTTCCGGCAGAAGCTTCCGTTACCTCAGCATCTTCCTCTGATTCATCATCTGAATCTTTTCCTGAAGAATCTCCGTCTTCTTTCTCCTTCACTGATGTCTCTTTATTGTCTTCGTCTGATTTTGCACTGTCTCCTGCCTTGCTGCTGTCATCGGCATCAGAAGCATTTTTATTTTCTGCCTCTACTTTTTCACCTTCCTCAGTTACTTCGCCTACGCCCTCTTCTTCTACCTGGGCGCTTTCATTTGCTGCTTCTTTTGCCTCATTCTTCCCGCAGGCAGACAGGAACATGGAGGATACCATTATTCCAAGCAGAATAGCTGTTGCTCTTCTTTTCATAATACGATCCTTTCTGATATCATATTTATTTATCAATTCCCTTATAATCTTTTGCAATGTTCTTCAGATAATCCCGATAGGCAACGGCTGCTTTCTTTGGTTTCAGAATATGTACATTTCTTCCCATAGAAGTCAACCATCCAAAAAATGCCTTATCAACCACAACCTCAACAGTTACAATAAAATTATCCTCCCCCTTTATTTTGCAGAAAATCTCCGAACCAAAGGTACGCTGGATTTTTTTCTTTGTAGAATTCTGACATACAAGCCTGATTTCTTTTATATTCTCTCCTGTTTGGGAGGGTGTCGGAGCACTGATCTTTGCAGGTGCTTCAGATTCTTTTCCAATCTGTTCCTGCACATTTTCAGATTTCTCTCCTGTTTCGCCATCCGGCTGATGTATTATCGTATTATCCGCTTCTGTTTTATCTGAAGCGGATTTTTCCTCATAATATCCGCCTTCCCGTCCTCTTCTGTAATGTATATCCATTCCAAAATCACGCAGGGTTTCCATATCATCATAAATACTCTTTCGCTCAGCTCGAATCCCCTGTTCTTCCAGTTTTGCCAGAATCTCCTGCATGGTGACAGGCTTTTGGCTGGTTGTCTCAGACAGCATTTTCTGCAGATACAGTATTTTTCCTTTTTGATTACATGATTTCGCCATAATTATCCTCTTACAAATCTGTGGTATATATAGTCATTTGCTTCTTTTTCCTGACTGTCATCTAACGGTGTAAGTTCTGTTTCTTTTCCATACTTTCTTTCCAGCGCATGTTGAATGAGCCAGTCTGCAAGCTGCGGATTCTTCGGAAGTAACGGTCCATGCAGATAAGTCCCTATCACATTCTTATATACTACGCCTTCATAGCCTGACTTACCGTCATTTCCTGCACCGTAAAGTACTTTTCCCAGTGGTTTGTTATTATTAATGCAGGTTCTTCCTCCATGATTCTCAAATCCAACGATCGGCATATCAAACAGCTCACTCTGCAGAACGATATTCTGGATCAGACGGCCTTCGCCCTGCTCTGTATACAAGTCTACCAGGTCCAGTCCTTTCATGTTTCCCTGATCTGTTTTGTAATACTTCCCAAGTAACTGATAGCCACCGCAGATTGCAATGACAACGCCGTTATCTTCCACATAAGCCTTAAAATCCGGTTGGATTTTCTGTAGCTTCTCACATACGATCATCTGTTCTCTGTCCGAACCGCCACCCAGAAGTACGATATCAAGCTTCGAGAAATCTATTTTATCATCCAGCTCAAACGGTATGGTCTCAGCCTCAATCCCACGCCACTGGCATCTCCTCATCAGACACTGGATATTACCTCTGTCACCGTAAAGATTCAGAAGATCCGGATATAAATGTCCTATTGTAATTTTCATTATTTCTCGCCCTCCAGTCTCTTCAGAATATTTCTGGTACTGAATAATGCTGTATAGTTTACCAGCACATACAAATTCCCCACTCCGTCCTCTACTCTGTCGCGGATTGCTTTCTCAACATCGCCCTCGAGGACAGACGGGATATCCACATATTTCAGCCGCAGACGCATGTCCTGACAGCGGATACCGCTTACTGTAATAGATTTCACTGAATCATTTCCGAGAAGATCAAAGTCAACATCCCAGAGCCAGGAAATATCTGTTCCATCCTGAGCATTATCATTGATCGCAATAATGATGTCCTTCGGTGCCTGGTCCTGCATCACTGCGGAAATATTCTGATTAAATCCCGCCGGATTCTTGGCAAGATTTAAGGTTACTCCTGTTCCCTTAATGCGAAACTGCTCCATACGTCCGTTTTCCGGATTAAATCTGCGGAGCATATCCCCGAAATGCTCTCCCGCAAATCCCGCAGTCCTCACTCCCGCATAAGCTGCCAGTATATTATACACATTATAAAATCCCTTATAATTTGCTACAATGTGTTTTCCTTCTACACAAAAGCTGAGCTGGTCGCCTACCTTTACATCCTCCGCATCAAAATCCGGCTTCGGTCTTGCAAATCCGCATTTTGGACAATAATAATCTCCCAGCTGGCTGTAATGATAGAAACGATATTCCAGTTTTTCACCGCATCGCTTACAGAAACGTCCTTCCCTGATTTCATTTGCCGCAGATTTGATCACCGGTTTACTGATACCATAAGTTACATATGGATTCCCGGAATCCATAGCAAGATATGCGGATAATGCATCATCACCGTTTACAATAATCTGCATCTTCGGAACCTTGCGCATCATTTCTTCCAGAATGTTCATAGTGATATCAATCTCTCCGTATCTGTCAAGCTGGTCGCGGAAAAGATTTGTCAGAAGCATATAGTCCGGTTTGATTCTCGGAAAAATATGTCTGGTGGATGCTTCATCGGCCTCAATGCATGCATAGTCCGCATCAATCTTACCATTCCATTTCGAAGCCAGCACAAATGCGGCAACAACTCCATTGAGCATATTGGAACCTGTATGGTTACAGATTACTTTCTGTCCTTCCGCTTCCAGTGCCGCACAGAGCATATTGTTGGTAGTTGTCTTTCCATTTGTACCGCAGGTTGCAAAAATAGCCTTTCGTACCTGTGAGGAAAGCTGTTCCAGAATGTCCGGACAGATCTTAATCGCCACTTTTCCTGCCCAGGTCACACCCTGTCTTCCCATTTTCTTACATACGTATCCTACAAATTTTGCTGCACAGACAGCAATCATTACTCTTATTTTCATTGTGTATGATAATTTCCTTTATAAATATAATCTTTGTTATTGCCGCTTATTTGTTTCAACTCACAGTCGGTAATTTCACAGAGTCTGACGTGTCAACAACATACTGACTGTGGTTTGCCTCATGTCAGTGGGAGATACCGATTTCTCTCCGCCCGCCACTGCCGTTCATTTTCTTATTTGCAATTCATCTACCACCTATAGAGGAGAGAGAATTCTTGCTATATCCTGTTAAAATTCTTTTTCTCCTGATATCTTTACCCTTATTCATTCCGGAACAGCTATAGCTATAATAATCCTCTATGATCATTTCATAATGCCGGCAGAACAACTCAGTTAAACATAGTATCCTGCAGATAGTCTGAGCATACACCTGCCGCACCCTCTTGCATATAATATTGTGCTTCCTTCAGGTCATTCACAGTATAAATATATAACCTGATCCCTTTTTTTGTCAAAAAATCTCCTGCACATCCTCTGACCAGTATTTATAATAGACTGTAGCTGCCTGAATATTCTTTTCTCTGCAAAATGCCGCAATTTCAGTCAGTTCTTTAATAGAGTATTCCTGCCATAAAGAATAAATATATCCTGGAAAATCGTACAGCAGTGCTGTTCCGGCAAACATTGCCTGGTTATAAATTTCCGGTATGACCTGCCGCATCACATCCGGGACACCGGCAGCCTCTGCCAGTTCAATATAGTCTGCATAATCTTCCACTGTTTTCTGATAATTACGGAGAGAATACTGTTTGGAATCCAGCATCACAAAAGCGTCCGGATAATCGCTCAGCAGAACCAGCAGATCTTCAAATGTTATAGGAGTATATTTTCCATAAATGGGCCGGGATAAGAATTCCTCTGAGGACAGAACTTTCTTTTCATCGCCTTCCCATTGTCCAAGAGACTGATACCAGCTATGGCGGCACACCCATACATTGTCAGATGTCTTCACAAGATCAACTTCAAACAACCTGCACCCCATCTGATAGCCTGCCAGAAAACTCTCTTTTGAATTCAGATAGGTTTTATCACCAATCCCTCCCAGTGCATGTGCGATCGTTTTATAATTTTCCCACTTAAATTCAGGTGTGGTGGCAGATATGGAATAAGCATCATTTCCCCACAGAAACAGTGTAACAGCCAGTAATTCCACCAACAACAAAAACATCCTGATGAAATAACCAAATCCTGATCGTTTCTTTTTCGTATTCTGCCTCAATTTTTCAATCTCCTGCCGGTCATTTGTATTCCTCGCTTATCTTTTGCTCTCGTATTTTGTAACAGTCCAATGTCTTATTTAACACTTCTTCATCAATATGGTTTTTATATACTCTACGATTTTACGCTATCTGGCTCAAATAATCAAGGGTAATAAACGGTTATGTTACAAGGAAGTGATTTCCTATAGCATAACAAAAAAAACTGCATATATACGGCATGAACACCATACATATGCAGTCTTATCATCGTCTGGACAAATATAAAATCGAAAATCTGGCTGGATTATACTAATTCGATCAGTACTTCCATTGCAGCATCGCCTTTACGCGGTCCGATCTTAACGATTCTTGTGTAACCACCGTTACGGTCAGCGTATTTTGGAGCGATCTCATCGAACATCTTAGCAACCATATCTACGTCTTTAGTGTTTTTCTTTCTTCCGGCACCCTTTGCAGGTACTTCTTTAACCGGGTAGAAAACTTTCATCATCTGACGACGAGCGTGAAGTCTGGAAGGAGCATCTTTCTTGATCTCTTTCTGTACTTCATCGTATACAGTTTTCTTCTTTCCGTCAACAACTTCTTTTACTCTCTTGCCTTCAGCATCTTTACGAGCAACTTTAGCAGTTACAGTAATCAGTTTCGAAGTTATCTTTTTCACGAACAGCCATAGCTACAAGGCCTTCTGCGATTTTACGGATTTCTTTTGCTTTAGCTTCTGTAGTAACAATTTTTCCATGATATAAAAGGCTTGTTACCTGGCTTCTCAGTAATGCTTTTCTCTGGTCAGAAGTTCTGCTTAATTTTCTATATTTTGCCATTTAATTTTCCTCCATCTGTGGGACAGCCGGGCACGCTTGTTCGGTCTTACTGTCCGACTGCTTAGGCATCCCCACCGTATAATATCTCTTTGCTAACTGGTTATTGTTCCCTTAGAGAACCAATAACCTGATCAATTCTTACTCTTCTGCAGGCTGAAGCTGTAAGCCCAGCTCTTTCAGTTTCGCAAGAACTTCTTCTAATGATTTACGTCCAAGGTTACGAACCTTCATCATATCATCAGAAGTCTTGTTACATAATTCTTCAACTGTATTAATACCGGCTCTCTTCAAGCAGTTATAGGAACGAACAGATAACTCAAGTTCATCAATGCTCATTTCCAGGACTTTTTCTTTCTCATTGTCTTCTTTCTCGATCATAACCTCAGCGGTCTTTGCATTCTCGGAAAGGTCAATGAAAAGGCTCAAGTGCTCGCTTAATACTTTTGCTGCAAGGCTTACCGCCTCATCCGGATCAAGTGTACCGTTTGTATACACATCCAGTGTCAGCTTATCATAATCGGTTACCTGACCAACACGTGTATTCTCTACAGTCATGTTGACTCTGTCTACCGGTGTATAGATAGCATCAACTGCAAGTACACCAATCGGCATATCATCAGATTTACCTTTATCAGCACTGATATATCCGCGGCCTTTTGTAATAGTAAGCTCCATAGCAAGTCTGCAGTCCTTGCCACCGTTTAAAGTAGCAATCACCTGATCCGGATTCATGATCTCGATATCCTGATCAGCCTGGATATCAGCTGCAGTTACAACACCTTTTCCTTCACATTCGATGTATGCGGTTTTCGGCTCATTGTCTGTGCTGTGGTTCTTAATAGCAAGGCTCTTCAGATTCATGATAATATCGCTCACGTCTTCTTTTACGCCCGGAATGGAGCTGAATTCGTGAAGCACACCATCAATTTTAACCTGGCTTACAGCTGCACCCGGCAGGGAAGACAGCATAATTCTTCTTAAAGAATTTCCAAGTGTAGTTCCATATCCTCATTTCCAGAGGCTCAACTACGAATCTGCCAAAGTTTTTTATCTTCAGATAATTCGGTAATCTCGATCTTAGGTTTATTAAAATCAAACACTATAGGGTTCCCTCCTTCTGGGTTAATAAAAGTTTGAGGGGTATTCATTCAAATACTACAATTCAGCGGAAGATAATAATCAACCACTGAATCGTATAAATAATAGAAATATTACCAGGTAATTTTCTATGATATAATCCTATGGATTATTTGGAGTACAACTCGACGATAAGCATCTCGTTTACAGGAACATCAATTGCTTCTCTGTTAGGAAGTTCTTTTACAGTTCCTTTTAAGTTCTCCTGATCTACATCGATCCATTCCGGAACAAGACGTCCGCCAGTTACTTCAAGGATACCTTTGTATCTTTCAGAACCTTTGGATTTTTCTCTGATCTCGATCTGATCACCGGCTTTTACAAGGTAGGAAGGAATGTTTACACATTTTCCGTTTACAAGTACATGCTTGTGGTCAACAATCTGACGAGCTTCTTTTCTTGTTCTTGCAAATCCCATACGGAATACTACATTGTCAAGTCTGCTCTCAAGAAGGATCATAAGGTTTGCACCAGTCTGTCCAGGCATTCTGTCAGCTTTGTCGTAGTAGTTGTGGAAAGGTTTTTCCAGAACTCCGTAGATGAATTTTGCTTTCTGTTTTTCTCTTAACTGTAAACCATACTCAGACATTTTACGATTTGCACGTTTTAACTGTCTTGTGGATTTTTTATCAATTCCTAAATAAATCGGATCCAGGCCAAGGGATCTGCATCTTTTCAGAACAGGCACTCTATTTACTGCCATTTCTCAAATACCTCCTAATATTCTAAATCAATTAGACTCTTCTGCGTTTTGGTGGGCGGCAACCGTTGTGTGGTACCGGAGTTACGTCGCGGATGCTTGTTACTTCCAGTCCGCAAGCCTGAAGGGCACGGATTGCAGCTTCACGTCCAGAACCTGGTCCTTTTACCATAACATCTACAGTTTTCAAACCATGAATAAGTGCAGCTTTTGTTGCAGTCTCAGCTGCCATCTGTGCTGCATAAGGAGTAGATTTTCTTGAACCTCTAAATCCAAGACCACCAGCACTTGCCCATGAAAGAGCGTTTCCTTCATTGTCAGTCAGAGTAACAATTGTATTGTTGAAAGAAGACTGAATATGTGCCTGTCCGTGTTCAACGTTTTTCTTGACACGACGTTTTGCAGTCGCTTTTTTAGTCACTTTAGCCATTTTAAAACTAACCTACACTTTCCTATTTATCAATCAAATATATGTTACAAGAAACACCATGTCCACTAAATTCATTTCCTCGCTTCGCTCGTCATTCATCAAGTGTCCATGCAAGCTTCCTCATAAGATCAGCCTACGCTTATCAGATGTTTAAAGCTTTATTTATTTCTTCTTATTAGCTACTGTTCTCTTAGGACCTTTACGTGTTCTGGCGTTGGTCTTAGTCTTCTGACCACGAACCGGAAGTCCTTTACGATGACGGATACCTCTGTAGCATCCGATTTCCTGCAGTCTCTTAATGTTGAGGGCGATTTCTCTACGAAGGTCACCTTCTACTGTCATTGTTTCATCAATAACTGCGCTGAGTCTCTTTACTTCGTCATCAGTCAAATCTCTGACACGTGTGTCAGGATTAACTTCTGCCTTTGCAAGGATTTTGTCTGCGCTTGGTCTACCAATACCATAAATGTAGGTAAGACCGATTTCAATACGTTTTTCTCTTGGTAAGTCTACACCAGCTATACGAGCCATGTACTGTTTCCTCCATCTTCTACTTTGAAAGTCCTTAATGCCTGTACATCACTTACCCTCGCGAATTCTCTCACTCAAGTAAGGTGAAATGGGATGTATCGGACACATCACTTCCTTATTTCTCAGTTCCTAATTGGGGTGCCTCGGTAAAACACCCAGCTGCAATTGGCGAAAAGCAGCCTTTCCGAATTACTGCGGCCAACGGGCCAACGTTGCCTCTCGGTATTAGGCAATACATGCTAAAACTATCTTAACAGTCTGAACAACCCTTCCGGGCGTCTCACACTGCAGCCGCACGTTACACAAACTTTAAACCGTCAATCAACCCTGACGCTGTTTGTGTTTTGGATTCTCACAGATTACTCTGATAGATCCTTTTCTTTTAATGATCTTGCATTTTTCGCAGATCGGCTTTACAGATGATCTTACTTTCACTGGAAATCCTCCTTCCGTAAATTCATTAAAATCTGCAGTTTTTTTGAGCGCACAAATACAATATACTCACGCGTTTCGGCTTATATATTATCACAGCAAAATATAAAATGCAAGCACTTTTTTGAAAAAATCACATTTTTTCATTTTCTCCCCCAATCATCCATTTATACTTCCCACTGCCAACATACAGCGTAGAAAAATAATTCATTTCATGTGCATTTGCAGGCATCTTAGATATTCTTAGCTCTCAGAAATCTGCGTTATGAGAAAATCAGGTCACTGTCTGAGCGAAGCGAGTTTGACCTGATTTCCTCATGCTTTTAGCAGATTTATGAGAGCTTAGAATATCTTAGATGCCGAAACCGCACATGAAATGAATTATTTTTCTACGCGTCCCCCTTTACAGCACAAAAAAAAGAGAACCAGATCCCTCCAGCTCTCTTTCTCATCGCTGCACCAACTGCAGTCCAATATTTCTTACTTATCTCTCCAGATAATCCTGCCCTTAGACAGATCATACGGAGACAGTTCAATCGTAACTTTATCTCCAGGAAGAATACGAATAAAATTCATACGTAACTTACCACTGATATGTGCAAGCACCACATGTTTGTTCTCCAGTTCCACTTTAAACATCGCATTAGGCAGCTTTTCCAGAACAGTGCCTTCCACTTCGATTACATCTGCTTTTGACATTTTAAACCTCCTGTATGTCGTCCAATTATTTCGTAAGAGTCAGAATCTCCGGATCTCCGTCTGTAATAAGAATCGTATTCTCATAATGAGCAGAAAGAGAACCATCCATAGTTACAACAGTCCACTCATCATCCAGCCATGCCACATCTGCACGTCCCAGATTGATCATAGGCTCTACAGCAAGTGTCATACCCGGCATCAGACGAACTCCTCTTCGCTTCTGCGGAAAATTCGGGATCTGCGGATCCTCATGAAGGTGAGTGCCGATTCCATGTCCAACCAGGTCGCGGACAATCCCATAATGATATTTGGCAGCATGAGCACCGATTGCCTTGGAAATATCATTCAGATGATTTCCCGCACGTGCGGCCTTGAGTCCCTCAAAGAAACACTCTCTGGTCACATCCATCAGCTTACGTGCCTGCGGTGAAACTTCACCGACAGCATAAGTCCTCGCTGCATCAGAATGATACCCCTTATAAATAAGACCGGCATCAATCTTTACAAGATCTCCCTCCTGAATGATCTTCTCTTCAGACGGGATCCCATGAACTACCTCATCATTCAGACTGATACAGAATGACGCCGGAAACCCTCCGTAGTTCAGGAAATTCGGGATGCATCCCAGATCACGTATCATCTGTTCTCCGATACGGTCAATCTCCTTTGTGCTCACTCCCGGTTTAATGTAAGGGATTCAGACCATCATGCACTTTTTTCAAGCAGATGACCTGCCTCCCTCATAAGTTCAATTTCATGTTCTGTCTTGATAGAAACCGACATTTTACCTCCAGATGGTGTTTAAAAACACCCAATTACTCTCCCAGGATGGCAACAATATCTGCAAATACTTCTTCAAGATCTTTTGTACCATCCACTGATTTTAAAATTCCCTCTTTAGTATAATAATCGATCAGCGGCTGTGTCTGCTCATGATATACGTTAAGACGTTTCTGAACTGTTTCAGGCTGGTCATCATCACGAAGCACCAGTTTCTCTCCACAGGTATCACAAACGCCCTCAACCTTCGGTGCTGCATGTACAACATGATAAGTAGCACCACATTTCAGGCAGGCACGTCTTCCGGACATACGGTTTACAATATTGGAATCCGGAACATCCACATCGATTGCATAATCAACTTTACTTCCCAGTTTGTTCAGAGCCTCTGTTAAGCACTCTGCCTGAGGAATTGTTCTTGGAAAACCATCCAGCACATAACCATTTGCTGCATCCGGCTGTTGTATTCTGTCCACAACCAGATCACAGGTCAGTTCATCAGGTACGAGAAGTCCCTGATCCATATAAGTTTTTGCTTTTTTACCCAGTTCTGTTCCATTTTTAATGTTTGCGCGGAAAATATCTCCGGTAGAAATATGCGGAATCTGATATTTCGCAGCAATTTTCTTCGCCTGAGTTCCTTTTCCTGCCCCCGGTGCACCCAACATAATGATTTTCATAAGTTATACCCTCCGTTTTCATTTTTTAGCAAATCAAGGCTGTGATGCCATGCACCACAACCTCTCATTTTTAATTGTTCAGAAAGCCTTTGTAATTACGTACGAGAAGCTGTGACTCAATCTGTTTCACAGTTTCGAGGATAACACCAACAATAATGATGATAGATGTACCACCGAATGAAACATTCGCTCCGAATACACCATTAAAGATGAACGGAATCACGCACACAATGATAAGACCTACTGCACCTATAAATATAATATAATTTAAGATATTAGTCAAATAGTCTGACGTAGGTTTTCCAGGACGAATACCCGGAATAAATCCACCCTGCTTTTTGATATTATCTGCAACTTCCAGAGGATTGAATGTAATGGAAGTATAGAAATATGCAAAGAAAACACAAAGTACGATGTAAAGAACCAATCCCCATGTATACTGGAGCTGTTTCGGATTACACCAGTTATTGGAAGAAAGACCACGAATAATCTCACTTCCGATTCCTGTACCATTACCTTTTCCTGTTAACTGCGCAATGACAGCCGGGAAAGACATAATGGAGGATGCAAAGATTACCGGGATAACACCGGCGGTGTTAACCTTCAGCGGAATATTGGTGGACTGACCGCCCATCAGCTTTCTTCCAACCATTTTCTTGGAATACTGAACCGGAATTCTTCTCTCTGCTCCGTTAAGGATAAGTACCAGAACTACTACCAGAAGAATAACGGCTGCAATGATCAGTCCTGCAAGAGTACCCTTTGCAATCGTTTTTCCTTTAATAAAGTTCTCATACAGTAATGTCAGGTCGCTTGGTACTCTGGAAATGATATTAATGGTAAGTACGATGGAAATACCATTTCCAACGCCTTTTTCCGTAATACGCTCACCGAGCCACATCAGCATAGCTGAACCGGCTGTAAGGCAGGCAACAACTACAACACCTTTAAAGAAGTCCAGATTCGGAATCATACCCTGACGTCCGAATCCGATTGCCATTGCGATTGACTCAAATAAAGCAAGACCTACGGTCACATAACGTGTGATCGCAGTCATCTTCTTTCTTCCCTCTTCACCATCTCTCTGCATTTCTTCCAGTGCCGGAATTGCAATGGTAAGAAGCTGAATGATAATGGAAGATGTAATATAAGGTGTGATGTTTAATGCGAAAATTGACATTCTTTCAAATGAACCACCGGTAAATGCATCAAAGAAATTGAATGCATCACCGGCATTGCTGCTGAACCACTGTTTGAAGAAATCACTGTCAACTCCCGGTACCGGAATCTGGCAGCCGATACGGATGATAAAAATCATCCATATCAGATACAACAGCTTGCGTCTCATTTCTTTCACTCTAAAAACATTTTTAAGAGTTTCAAACATTAGATCACCTCTACTGTACCACCAGCAGCTTCAATTTTTGATTTTGCAGTCTCGCTGACAGCATTTACTTTGACATTAAGTTTCTTTGTCAGCTCACCGTTTCCAAGAATTTTAACGCCATCAGCGATCTTGGAGATTGCACCGCTTGCAAGTAAGCTTTCTGCTGTAACTTCTGCACCATCTTCAAAACGGTTCAGTACGTCAACGTTGATTGCAATAATCTCTTTTGTATTTCTGTTTTTGAATCCTCTCTTAGGCAGACGTCTGTATAAAGGCATCTGACCACCTTCAAATCCCGGTTTCTTGTGACCGGAACGAGCTAACTGTCCTTTGTGTCCTTTACCGGCTGTTTTACCGTTTCCAGAACCATGTCCACGGCCTCTTCTGAAGTTATCGCTGTGCTTAGAACCTTCTGCTGGTCTTAAGTTTGATAATTCCATGTTGGCACCTCCTTATTATTATTTCAAATCTATAAGTTCAGATTGTATTGTGTCTGAATATGTTTCTGTATGCTCCTGCCATTCTCTGCGAATAACAGGTTCATATCAGATCCATATCAGAATTCTCTCTGGTTAAATCGCAATTAAGCTTCTTCAACCTTTACCAGGTGCTGTACCTGCTGAATCATTCCTCTTGTTGCTGCGTTATCCGGCATTTCAACTGTTTTGTGCATTTTTGTAAGACCCATAGCTGCAACAGATTTTTTTGTGTTTCGGAACTGCACCAATAGGAGATTTTACTAATGTAACTTTTAATGTGTTTGCCATTTTTGTATTTCCTCCTTAAGCCAGAATCTCATCAACAGATTTTCCGCGAAGTCTAGCAACTTCTTCCGGAGTTTTTAACTGTCTTAAGCCTTCGATTGTTGCAAGAACAACGTTCTGTTTGTTTCTGGATCCCATACATTTTGTACGGATGTTTTTGATACCAGCTAACTCGATTACCGCACGGGCAGGACCGCCGGCGATAACTCCAGTACCTTCCGGAGCTCTCTTCAGAAGCATTTCAGCGCTTCCGTATTTTCCAACGAAGTCATGTGTAATAGAGTTGTTTTCGTCTCTTGCTACTGTTACTAATTTCTTAATAGCATCCTCTTTTCCTTTGCGAATCGCTTCAGGAATTTCGGCTGCTTTACCTAAACCTGCACCAACGTGTCCGTTGCCGTCACCTACAACAACTAAAGCTGTGAAACGGAAGTTACGACCACCTTTAACAACCTTGGTAACACGCTTGATTGATACTACTTTATCTTCTAATTCTAACTGACTAGCATCAATAAGATTACGTTTCATGTGTTTCGCTCCTCCTTATTAGAATTTCAGCCCAGCTTCTCTTGCTGCGTCTGCCAGTGCTTTAACTTTACCGTGGTAGATATAGCCTCCTCTGTCGAAAACAACGCTTTCGATGCCAGCTTCAACAGCTTTCTTACCAATAACGGTTCCTAAATGTGCAGCAGCTGCTACATCATCAGTGTTCTCTAACTCAGCTCTTACTTCTTTCTGAAGAGTAGAAGCAGATACTAAAGTTTTTCCTACAGTGTCATCAATGATCTGAGCATAAATATGCTTGTTGGAACGAAATACTGCTAAACGTGGTGTTGTTGCAGTTCCGTTTAAATGATGACGTAATCTTCTATGCTTATTCTCACGAATTTTCGCTCTAGATGCCTTATTTACCATTTTCTCACCCTCCTGAATTATTTCTTACCAGTCTTACCAACTTTACGTCTGATAACTTCATCAACATACTTAATACCTTTACCTTTGTATGGCTCAGGTCTTCTCTTGTCTCTGATCTCAGCTGCAAACTGGCCGACTTTTTCTTTGCTGATACCGGATACGATAATCTTGTTACCATCTACTTTGGTTTCGATTCCGTCTGGATCTTCCATTTCTACCGGATGAGAATATCCAAGGCTAAGCACAAGCTTTTTGCCCTGTTTTGCTGCTTTATAACCTACACCGTTAACTTCAAGCTCTTTTGTATAGCCTTCGCTTACACCAACAACCATGTTGTGGATCAAGCTTCTTGTTAAACCGTGAAGAGATTTCATTTTCTTTAAGTCGTTTGGTCTGGATACTACTACATGACCATCTTCGACTTTGATTTCCATTTCTGTAGGAAGTGCTCTTTCGAGAGTTCCTTTTGGTCCTTTTACAGTTACTACGTTGCCTTCAGCGACAGTTACTTCTACGCCTGCAGGAATAGCAACCGGAAGTCTACCAATTCGTGACATATGTTTGTCCTCCTTACTTAGATTATCGGAGAGGATGTTTCATCCTCTCTGTTTTCAGTTTGTTCTCTATAAAAAATCTTGGTTCAAATTACCAAACGAATGCTAATACTTCGCCGCCAACCTGAAGTTTACGAGCTTCTTTATCAGTAATAACACCTTTGTTTGTAGAAAGAATTGCGATTCCAAGTCCACCAAGAACTTTTGGAAGCTGATCCTTACCTGCGTAGATACGAAGACCAGGTTTGGAAATTCTCTTTAAACCAGTGATGATTTTTTCGTTTTGTCTTCACCGTATTTCAGTGTGATATGAAGAGTTTTAACAACTCCGTCTTCAACTAAATCATATTTTGCAATATATCCTTCATCAACAAGGATGTTAGCAATTGCAGTTTTCATTTTGGATGCCGGAACATCTACTGTGTCATGTTTTGCAGTGTTTGCATTACGGATTCTTGTAAGCATATCTGCGATTGGATCGCTCATTGTCATGTTAGTTTCCTCCTGTTATTCAGACTTTACATGTGCATATATATTAATTGTTTACATTGTTACCTGTTTTATCATAAATCTCGTTTGGACATATGATCGGACTGATAAATCAGCCGATCGTTTATTTTATTTAAATCCGGTTCCTACCAGGAAGCCTTCTTAACACCCGGGATCTGTCCCTTGTAAGCTAATTCACGGAAGCAGATTCTGCAGATTCCGTACTTTCTTAAAACAGAATGTGGACGTCCACAAATATTGCAACGTGTATATTCTCTTGTGGAGAATTTCTGTTTACGCTGCTGTTTGATTTTCATTGCTGTTTTAGCCATGAATCGTTCCTCCTATTATTTTGCAAACGGCATATTGAATAATGTCAGTAATTCACGAGCTTCTTCATCAGTCTTAGCTGTAGTAACGAAGATGATGTCCATACCTCTTACTTTGTCAACTTTGTCATATTCAACTTCCGGGAAGATCAGCTGCTCTTTGATACCCAGAGCGTAGTTTCCACGACCATCGAATGCGTTCGGGTTAACACCACGGAAGTCACGTACACGAGGAAGTGCAAGGTTGATCAGACGATCAGCGAACTCGTACATTTTTTCTCCTCTTAATGTAACTTTACAACCGATCGGCATACCCTCTCTGATTTTAAAGTTAGCGACAGATTTTTTAGCTTTAGTAGCGATTGCTTTCTGTCCTGTGATAAGTTCCATATCTGCGATTGCAGCATCAAGAAGCTTAGCGTTTTCTTTGGCTTCACCAACACCCATATTGATTACGATCTTGTCGAGTTTTGGCACTTCCATAACATTTTTGTATCCAAATTTTTTGGTCATGGCATCCATGATCTCATTTTTGTACATTTCTTTTAATCTACTCACTTGTCATGCCTCCTCTCTTAATTAATCGATAACCTTACCGGTCTTTTTAGCAACGCGGACTTTTTTGTCGCCGTCCATCTGGAATCCTACTCTTGTAGCCTGTCCATCAACAACCAGCATAACGTTGGAGATGTGCAGTGGAGCTTCTTTTGTAATGATTCCGCCCTGCTGATTTGCAGCAGATGGTTTGCTGTGTTTTGTAACTTTGTTGATATTCTCAACAACAACGGTATTGTCTTTTGCGTTAACTGCAAGGACTTTACCCTCTTTGCCATTATCTTTACCAGCGATAACTTTTACAGTATCACCTTTTTTGAATTTTCATAGCTGACATTAGGCACCCTCCTATAATACTTCCGGAGCTAAGGAAACGATCTTCATGAATTTCTTTTCACGAAGCTCTCTGGCAACTGGTCCAAAGATACGTGTTCCTCTCGGAGTTAAGTCGTCTTTAATGATTACGGCAGCATTTTCATCGAAACGGATGTAAGATCCGTCTTTACGACGAGCGCCTTTTTTAGTTCTAACTACAACAGCTTTTACAACGTCACCTTTTTTAACAACGCCGCCTGGTGTTGCATCTTTAACAGTAGCAACGATTGTATCGCCAATACTTGCATATCTTCTTGTAGAGCCGCCCATAACACGAATACAAAGGATTTCTTTTGCACCAGTGTTGTCGGCAACTTTCAGTCTAGTTTCCTGCTGGATCATACTGGTTTCCTCCTTATTTAACTTTCTCTACGATTTCAACCAGTCTCCATCTTTTATCCTTGGATAACGGTCTGGTTTCCATAACTTTTACGGTATCACCGATATTGCACTCATTGTTTTCGTCATGAGCTTTTAATTTATATGTTCTCTTCACGATCTTTTTGTAAAGAGGATGTTTTACATGGTCTTCAATAGCAACTACAATGGTCTTGTCCATCTTATTGCTGACAACCTTACCCACGCGGGTTTTTCTCAGATTTCTTTCCACGATAGTTTCCTCCTATTATTTGGAAGCGTTAGCCTGCTCAGTAATTACTGTCTGGATTCTTGCAATGTTCTTGCGAACCTCTTTAATGCGGCTTGTATTCTCTAATTGATTAGTTGCATTCTGAAATCTCAGATTGAAAAGTTCTTTTTTTAGCAGCTACTAATTCTTCATTTAATTCTGCAGCTGATTTTGCCTTTAAATCTTCCACGAATTTATTAATTTTCACTGTTATCACCGCCTTCTAAGTCTGCACGAGAAACGATTTTACATTTACATGGTAACTTGTGCATCGCAAGACGTAATGCTTCACGAGCGATTTCCTCGGAAACGCCTGCGATTTCGAACATTACACGTCCTGGCTTAACAACTGCTACCCAGTATTCGAGAGCACCTTTTCCGGAACCCATTCGTGTTTCTGCTGGTTTCGCTGTTACTGGTTTATCTGGGAAAATCTTGATCCAAACCTGACCACCACGTTTGATATAACGAGTCATAGCAACACGGGCTGCTTCGATCTGGTTGGAACGGATCCAACACGGTTCGGTTGCAACAAGTCCGAATTCACCATAATTGATCTTATTACCTCTAAGGGCTTTTCCTCTCATGGAGCCACGGAATTGTTTACGACGTTTTACTCTTTTTGGCATTAACATTATTTATCGCTCCCTTCCTTAGTTCCTTTTGTTGGAAGTACTTCGCCATTGTAGACCCAAGCTTTTACGCCAACTTTGCCGTATGTTGTGTCTGCTTCTGCGAATCCATAGTCAATATCTGCACGAAGTGTCTGAAGCGGAATAGTTCCTTCGCTGTAGAACTCTGTACGAGCCATATCAGCTCCGCCAAGACGTCCGGATACGGATGTTTTGATACCTTTAGCTCCGGCCTTCATTGTTCTCTGCATTGTAGATTTCATAGCACGTCTGAAAGAGATACGGTTCTCAAGCTGAAGTGCGATATTCTCTGCTACTAACTGAGCATCCTTGTCTGGTCTCTTTACTTCTTTGATATCTACGATAAGTTTCTTGTCTGTGAATTTCTTTAATTCAGCTTTAACTTTTTCGATCTCAGCTCCGCCTTTACCGATTACGATACCAGGTTTAGCTGTGTAGATGATGATCTTAACTCTGTCAGATGCTCTCTCGATCTCAATCTTGGAAACACCTGCGCTGTATAATTTCTTTTTAAGGAATGTTCTGATGTTGTAGTCTTCTACCAGGTAATCAGCGAAGTCTGCATCAGCATACCATCTTGAATCCCAATCCTTGATAACACCGACTCTAAGGCCATGTGGGTTAACTTTCTGTCCCATGCTTTTCCTCCTTATCTTTCATCCAGCACGATGGTGATATGGCTTGTTCTCTTCTCGATTCTGTAAGCTCTACCCTGTGCTCTTGGCTGAATTCTCTTCATTGTAGGTCCTTTATCTGCATAGCAGGCTGCAACGTAGAGGTTGTCTGCATTCATTCCATTATTGTTTTCAGCATTTGCAATTGCTGACTCAAGAAGTTTCTTGATAACGCTGGAAGCGTATCTTGGGTTGTATGTTAAGATACCAAGTGCTGTCTGCACATCTTTACCGCGGATTACATCTAACACGTAGCAGGCTTTCTGAACAGAAATTCTTGCATAAGATAATTTTGCAGACGGTCTTGTCTCTCTATTACTCTCATTTCTGGCTCTTTTTATCTGGCTTCTATGTCCCTTTGCCATTTTAAAGTGCCTCCTTTCCTCTTTCTCTCAATATCAGGTTAACCTGTCCGCTGTCTTGTAGGCAGCAGACAGAATATAAAGTCAAATACTAGCGAACACCGGATTTCTTTTCGTCTTTTCCGTGTCCTCTGTAAGTTCTGGTTGCAACGAACTCACCGAGTTTGTGGCCAACCATATCTTCTGTTACATATACCGGCACGTGTTTTCTTCCGTCATGGACAGCGATTGTGTGTCCTACGAAGGACGGGAAGATTGTAGAACGGCGTGACCAGGTTTTGATAACGGATTTGTCATTTGCAGCGTTTAATGCGTCTACTTTTTTAAGTAAGCTGGCATCTGCAAAAGGTCCTTTTTTCAGTGAACGAGACATGCTTAATCCTCCTTATTATTTCGATAATGCTTTTCCATCGCGTCTTCTTACGATGAGCTTGTTGGACGGTTTGTTTTTCTTTCTTGTCTTCAGACCAAGAGCAGGTTTTCCCCATGGAGTACATGGACCTGGACGACCGATACCGGTCTTTCCTTCACCACCACCATGTGGATGGTCATTCGGGTTCATTACGGAACCACGAACAGTAGGTCTGATACCCATGTTACGTTTACGTCCGGCTTTACCGATGTTAATCAGGTTGTGATCTCCGTTTCCGACAACGCCTACAGATGCGCGGCATACGATCGGAACCATTCTCATTTCACCAGATGGCAGACGCAGTGTTGCGTATTTGCCTTCTTTAGCCATTAACTGAGCGCCGTTTCCAGCAGAACGAACCATCTGTCCGCCCTTTCCAGGATGAAGCTCAATGTTGTGTACCATAGTACCAACCGGGATAAGCTCTAATGGTAAGCAGTTACCAACACGAACTTCTGCATCAGCTCCGTTCATAACTTTCTGACCTACTTTTAAGCCTTCCGGTGCAAGGATATATGCTTTCTCGCCATCTACATAAGAGATTAAAGCGATGTTTGCTGTTCTGTTTGGATCATACTCGATGGAAACTACTGTTGCAGGGATTCCATCTTTTCTTCTCTTGAAGTCGATGATTCTGTATTTTCTTCTGCTTCCGCCTCCGCGGTGTCTAACTGTAATCTTACCCTGGTTGTTACGTCCAGCGTTTTTCTTTAAAGACACGGTAAGAGATTTCTCTGGTGTAGATTTTGTGATCTCTGAGAAATCGGAACCAGTCATATGTCTTCTAGACGGTGTATATGGGTTATAACTTTTGATTCCCATTTTTGTTCTCCTTTCAAATTTGTCCTCACGCTTTTGAATGCGTATACTCGCGATAATCAGAGTGCCGAGGATTCATAAGAAGCAAAGCTTCCGAAGTGGCACTCGTACCGCATGGGCTATCAATTAAAGTCCTTCGAAGATTTCGATATCTTTGCTGTCTTCTGTCAGAGCTACGATAGCTTTTTTGGTTTTAGCAGTTGTTTCCTAACTGTC
>ENA-OQCV01000060-OQCV01000060.1-human-gut-metagenome-genome-assembly--contig:-NODE-60-length-30254-cov-2.980350_pt1 | contig 30254 bp, 31 predicted proteins | sample MGYA00242766_ERZ504592 | MGnify/ENA primary metagenome ERZ504592 (study PRJEB26092, sample SAMD00036315) | human gut metagenome | host: Homo sapiens | study: EMG produced TPA metagenomics assembly of...
TACTGGTTTCTGAATGATAGTAGAGGCGGTTACCCTCTGGGCAACCGCCTTTTTAATCCTTTTTATCGATGAAAACAATGATTGGCCTTTGGATAGTGACCTTGATACCATTGATGGGATGTGGTAGTGATGGGCAGGCTGCAAATAATCCCCTCGTAGATAATATAATAGAAGTATCTCCTGCTGATTTGCAGTTTGCTGCTGCCGGAGAAGAAAAAATCGATAAGAAATAAAGGCTGCTGCTGCATGGGCGTTGAAAGATGATGGGCAGACATGGTATTCATTATCGGCAAATTCCGGATATGTCGGCGAATCCGTAGTGAAGATAACTGCTTTGAAAAATAGCGAAGAAAAGGAACGTTCGGCTATCCTTTCTTTTACTTCTGGAACAAATTATAAGCAAGAGTATCTGTTGAAACAAAGCAAAGGTGCAATAGAAAACTATGTTCCTGAAGGGTATTCATTGGTATGGCAGGATGAATTCAATGAAGGCACTACACTGGGTGACGACTGGACTCACGAAGTCCAGAAATCCGGTTGGGTGAACAATGAACTGCAGAACTACGTGAACGGAGAGGTATACGGAAAGCGTGTGACGGAACTTGCTGACGGTAAGCTGAACATCAACTGCTTCAAAGGCAGCGACGGTAAGATTTATTCCGGTCGTGTGTATGCCAAGGTGAATACCGGTTGGAAGTATGGTTATTTTGAGGCGCGTATTCTCTTGCCGAAAGGCAAAGGTACTTGGCCTGCTTTCTGGATGATGCCGGTAGGGAACGACTGGAATACCAACCCTTGGCCCATGTGTGGCGAGATAGACATCATGGAGGAAGTGGGCGTAGTACCCAACGAAGTCTCTTCGTCTATCCATACGCAAGACTATAATCATACTAAAGGTACGCAGAAGACACACGCCATGACCATAGACCGGGCAGAAGGAGAATATCATGTCTACGCCTTGGAGTGGACGGAAGATGCCATCACTACCTACGTGGATGGCAAGGTACAGTTGGCGGTCACCAAGCAACAACTGGGTTCCGGGCATAATCAGTGGCCGTTCCATTATGCTTTCTATCCCATTCTGAACCTGGCATGGGGAGGTGACTGGGGTGGAATGAACGGTGTGGACGAGTCTGCCCTGCCGGTGACGATGAAGGTGGACTATGTACGCGTGTTTCAGAAAAAATGAAATTATTTAATTAATAGAATTAGAATATGAAGAGTAAATACCTTTTTTTGATATTAATAGTTTTATCATTTTTTCTTTTCTTGTAGTCAAGAGGATGAGCTGGTAATACCAGAGAAACCTTTTGAAAATTCTGCGCTGGAATTGGAACAAGCTAAATTGGCTATTTATGCTATGGGGTTTGATTCTGCCTTTGTGACAGAATGGGATAATTATTATATCGTTGAGGAAGACATATTGATATGTAAAGATAGTCTCAATATTGTTTCAACGAGACAATATAGAACTAATAATTACGTAGACAATTTACAGTCGCTAACAATAGGCGTTGATAATACAATTGCTCAAAGCACAAATTGGAGGGAAGCTGTAAAGGAAGTTGTTAGGCTATATAATGATTATACTGGTCTTACTATCAGCTATAGTGAATATAATCCAGATGTGAAGATTACTAAAAAGAACATTTCAGGAACGGATGTATGTGCAATGGGCGTTTTTCCTTCATCTTCAAAAAAGCCTGGAAAAGAAATCTTTATTAATAGTAGTTTTTATACTAATATAGATACTTATTTGACTTTGAAGCAAAAGATATTCTTATTGATGCATGAATTAGGGCATAATCTTGGATTGCGGCACACAGATTGCTTTATGAAGGGTGAAGGAAATGGTTCTTATGGAATGGTTAAGATTCCTAATACTCCTGAGATAGATCAAGTCTCTTATATGAATTCAAATACTTGTGGCTTAAACTGGAATGGTATGCCCTTTTATGATGCGGTTGCCTTGAAGGAACTATGGCCTATTAGGTGTACTCTTTCATTCTATGGTAATAAAAAGTTCTGCATCTTTCTATAAAGGGGATACGTGCAATTGTCTTGGTATCATATACCTGATGTGATTCCAGATAGTAAACAATTTGGGGGACTGGTACTATGACTACGGATTGACGGATGAATGTAGGTATGGAACGTATATAAAGGATGATACAATGCTATATCCTAAATGGCGTAGCGGTAATGGCTATGTAAGTGTAACTGAATTTTCTTCAGATCATCCAAATGGTAATCAATACATGACAATAGAGCAGAATACGATTGTAACAGTGACTTGTACTGTTAAAAGAGCATTTAATGAGTGGATTGATATATACAGACATCCAAAGGAAACAGGAGGTGTTATTACATCCTATGGTCATTGGCCATTTGTTACTGTTCAATTTTGGATGGAAGAATATATGGTAGGGCCTTTGACTACTGATGTAGTTACTCATACTTGGAAAGTCTTTCTACCAGCAGGAACGTATATTTATGATGCTTATTTTTCCAAAAGTTTAGGAACTCAGAATGATGGACCGTATGAAAAGCATGGAACAACACGAGTTGATATATCATATTATAATTAAAAACATGTGAAGTAAGAATGCTGAAATTTATTATTGCTTATTTATTATTGCTTTCCTTTACATCTTGTACCCGAGTGCAGAACGGAAAAGGTGATGCCGCCATCGAGCAGAAAATAGAAGCTCTGTTGTCCCGTATGACACTGGAAGAAAAGATTGGGCAGATGAACCAGATTTCTTCTTATGGCAATATAGAGGACATGAGCGGACTGATAAAGAAAGGTGAGGTCGGGTCTATTCTGAATGAGGTGGACCCGGTGCGCGTCAATGCCTTGCAGCGCGTGGCTATGGAGGAGTCCCGCTTGGGCATTCCCTTGCTGATGGCGCGTGATGTCATTCATGGCTTCAAGACCATATTCCCTATCCCTCTGGGGCAGGCGGCCTCTTTTAATCCTCAGGTGGCCGAGGACGGTGCACGGGTGGCGGCTGTCGAAGCTTCTGCTGTGGGTATTCGCTGGACATTCGCACCGATGATAGATGTGGCGCGCGATCCCCGTTGGGGTCGTATGGCCGAGGGATGTGGAGAAGATACATACCTCACTTCGGTGATTGGGGGCTGCCATGGTAAAAGGCTTTCAGGGGGATTCTTTGAATAATCCGACCTCTATTGCAGCATGTGCCCAAACACTTTTGTAGGGTATAGGGGCGGCAGAAGGAGGACGCGACTATAACTCAACCTTTTATTCCGGAGCGTCGCCTGCGCAATGTCTATCTTCCTCCATTCGAGGCTGCTGCCAAGGCTGGGGCGGCCACTTTCATGACTTCGTTCAATGACAATGACGGAGTGCCGTCTACCGGGAACACTTTTATTCTGAAAGACGTGCTTCGCGGTGAATGGGGATTTGATGGAGTGGTGGTTTCAGACTGGGCTTCGGTAGCCGAAATGATAGCGCATGGCTTTGCGCCCGATTCCAAAGAGGCAGCGATGAAAGCAGTGAATGCCGGTGTGGATATGGAGATGGTCAGCTATACGTTTGTCAAGGAACTGCCGGAGTTGATAAAAGAAGGAAAAGTCAAGGAATCTGCCATAGATGATGCAGTGCGGAATATTCTGCGCATCGAAGTACCGCTTGGGGGCTTGTTTGATAACCCTTATGTAGATGAGAAATCGTATAGAGGTAACTTTATGCTCCTGCTCATCTGGAGGCTGCCAAGCAAGCTGCTGTGGAATCGGCCATCTTGCTGAAGAACGAAAAGGAGACATTGCCTCTGCAATCTTCGGTAAAGACAGTTGCCGTGGTAGGCCCGATGGCGAATGCGCCATACGACCAATTGGGTACCTGGGTATTTGATGGCGACAAGACAAAGACTGTGACACCGCTGACTGCCATCAAGGAATTGGTGGGAGACAAAGTACAAGTGATATACGAACCGGGCCTGACTTATAGCCGTGACAAGAATATGGCCGGCGTGGCCAAAGCTGCCGCCGCCGCAGTACGTGCTGATGTCATTCTGGCATTTGTGGGTGAGGAAGCCATTCTTTCCGGAGAGGCGCATTGCCTGGCCGACCTGAACTTGCAGGGTGCACAAAGCGAGCTGGTTGCAGCTTTGGCAAAAACGGGCAAACCGGTGGTTACCGTTGTAATGGCAGGACGTCCGCTGACTATAGGAAAAGAAGTCGAACTCTCGTCTGCCGTGCTTTATTCGTTCCATCCCGGAACGATGGGAGGACCGGCATTGGCCGACCTGCTGTGGGGCAAGGCAGTGCCAAGCGGCAAGACTCCGGTGACTTTCCCGAAGATGGTAGGACAAATACCGGTTTATTATGCTCATAACAATTCCGGACGTCCGGCTACGCGGAATGAGGTTTTGCTGAATGACATTCCGTTGGAAGCGGGGCAGACTTCGTTGGGATGTACTTCTTTCTATATGGATGCAGGTTTCGATCCGCTGTATCCGTTTGGCTACGGTCTGTCGTATACGACGTTCAAATATGATAATGTGAAACTCTCGTCTGCCAATCTGAAGAAGGAAGATGTGCTGACTGTGACTTTCGACCTTGAGAATACCGGAAAGTATGAAGGTACCGAGGTAGCCCAGCTTTACGTGCAGGACAAGTTTGCTTCGGTGACCCGTCCGGTGAAAGAGCTGAAACGCTTTGCTCGCGTCACATTGAAGCCGGGTGAGAAGAAAAATGTATCGTTTGAACTTCCGATAAGTGAACTTGCTTTCTGGAATATAGATATGGTGAAGACGGTGGAAGCCGGAGACTTTGCTCTTTGGGTGGCACCGGATAGCCAAAGTGGAGAAGAAGTTTTCTTTAAGGTAGTAGATTGATTGTTGATTTAAGGTTAAAAAGAGAAGGGGCGGACCGTGACGGTTCGCCCCTTCTGCTTTCTTCTTTATAAGCCCCGCCTTCCGGCAAATAACTCATCACTTATTACTTATAACTTATAACTTTCTTATATCCATACACCGCATTGCTTCCCAGTTCTTCTTCGATGCGAAGCAGTTGGTTGTACTTTGCCATACGGTCTGAGCGGCTCAGCGAACCGGTCTTGATTTGTCCGCTGTTGGTAGCTACGGCTATGTCTGCGATAGTCGCATCTTCCGTTTCACCGGAACGATGGGAAGTTACGGTAGTATATCCGTGGCGGTGTGCCATTTCGATGGCATTCAGTGTTTCGGTCAGCGAACCTATCTGGTTTACTTTAATCAATATGGAGTTGGCACAGCCTTTTTTCGATGCCCATTGCAAGGAAGTCCACATTGGTGACGAACAAATTCGTCTCCTACCAACTGGCAACGGTTGCCGATACGGTCGGTCAGTTTTTTGCCAGCCGTCCCAGTCGTTCTCGCTCATGCCGTCTTCGATAGAGTCGATGGGATACTTGTTGATTAACTCTTCCAGATAGTCAATCTGTTCGTCGGCAGTACGTTTCTTGCCTTTTTCACCTTCGAATTTGGTATAATCGTAGATGCCATCATGGTAGAACTCGGAAGAAGCGCAGTCCATGGCAATCATTACATCTTTGCCCGGTTCGTATCCGGCAGCCTTGATGGCGGCAATGATGGAGTTCAAGGCATCTTCTGTACCCTCCAGATTAGGAGCAAAACCTCCTTCATCGCCTACTGCTGTGCTGAGGCCACGGTCTTTCAGGACTTTCTTCAGTGCGTGGAACACTTCGGCACCCATACGCAAACCTTCGCGGAAGGAAGTGGCACCTACGGGGCGTATCATGAATTCCTGGAAAGCAATGGGAGCGTCACTATGCGAACCGCCGTTGATGATGTTCATCATCGGTACAGGCATCACATAGGTATTTGTACCACCGATATATCGGTAGAGTGGGATGTCAAGGTAAGCGGCGGCAGCCTTGGCTACAGCAAGAGATACGCCGAGGATGGCATTGGCACCCAGATTGGCTTTCGTTTTGGTTCCGTCCAGTGCAAGCATGGCATGGTCGATACCCATCTGGTTGAGGGCGGACATACCGATGAGCTTGGGAGCAATGATATTATTGATATTGTCCACGGCTTTCAGGACACCTTTGCCTCCGTAACGTTTTTTTGTCACCGTCACGCAGTTCCAATGCTTCGTGTTCTCCCGTGGATGCTCCTGACGGGACAGATGCACGGCCTATGAAGCCGGATTCCAAGGTTACGTCTACTTCTACAGTTGGGTTACCTCTTGAATCGAGGATTTCACGTCCGATAATCTTCTCTATTTTCATATTCAGTCAATTTTAATTATAAACTATCTTACTAACAAATGAAAACAAGGAATTGTTTTTCGTTTTAATCCTTTATTGTAATGCCTAAAAGAGTAGTCAACTCCATGGCTTGGGAAGTATTGACGATGGCTCCCCGTATGTCGGGCAGGTTGAGGCGTATACCTCCTATGTGCGAGTCGCTCAAGTCGATTCCTCTTAGAGGGGTGTGTGAAAACTCGGATTCTACCAGCTCACAGTTTTCAAAGGCGATGGAGGCAAGTTTGCAGTCGTTGACGTCGCTGTTGCGCAAGTCACAAGAGGTGAAGCGGGCTTGATTGATTTTACTCATGGAAAGATTGAGGTATCTGGCATTGCAGTCCTTCATTGTCAGATGGTTCAATATTGTTTCCGGCAGATTGGTTCCCACCAGTTTGCAGGATATGAATTCCACTCTGAACAGAGAACTTTCGGCAAATGAGATGTTGGAAAGGTCGCAATGTTCAAAACGTACATCAGTGAAATGGCAGGATTTCAGTTTGCAGGCGCTGAATTGGATATGACTGAAAGTACAGTTGGTGATGCTTTTGTAGGAATACTCCATGTGTTCCTCTGTCCGTTTACCGAAGTGAAGGTCTCTGACAGTTTCTTCCGTATTCAGCCATTCTTCCAATGATTTGGAACTTTCACTTTGTCCCTCTAAGGTAGGAGGGATGATGCGTACGGGAGGCATGACAAAAGGCTTGCTGGGTTTCATAGGGGTGTTTGGGTTATATACAGCGTCCGAAGGCGCCGCCGGCGAAGGCTGCCAGGACTCCTAATGTGATACTTAATAAGGTATATAAGGCAAACATTCCGTAGAATTCTTGCTTTATCAGAATCAGTCCGTCATTGCTGAAAGTGGAGAAGGTGGTGAATCCTCCGCACAGACCGGTAGTCAGCAACAGCCGTACCTCAGTAGAAAGGTTGAAACGGGCGGATAAGGTATAGAATAGCCCGATGAGGAAACTTCCGAGGATATTGACTGTGAATGTAGCCCATGGGAAAGAGTAGGGGACTATGCGCTCGTGGAGCATCATCTGCACGCAGTAGCGCAGTACGCTGCCGGTACCGCCGCCAAGGAATATAGCTATCAGTAATCTAGTCATAGGTTTTCTGGGGTTGGTTTTGGCTGCAAAGGTAGTGAAGACAAAGGAATTTCAGTAAATCATAGCCCGAAATTTCATAAAGCGATTCTGTACTGGGGGAAGTAGTTATTGGTGGGATGTATATAATTTTGATATTTGATATGAGTGATTGCCAATCTTGGTTCCGGATAGTTCGTGATGGGGCAGAAGCGATTTACTAAATCTTGGAGGAAGATTTAGTAAATCGTTGCCGGAGATTTAGTAAAATGTCCGGGAGATTTTAGTAAACGAGTAGAAGGGGCTTTGGAAGGATGACTGGTTTGTCTGTATTTTTGGATACGGTAATAACTAGTGAAACTTGAGCCACTCTTGAAATTGAGGTCTTAACCGTTCAAATGCCATATTGTAGAGACCTCTCTAGAACCTTGTCTTGATAATCAGCGATTTATTTTCATTGGCTGTAGAGATTGTATCCATTCCTTCTCATTCTCTTCCTGCCTTTCTTTCTTCACTCGTAGAGAAGGGTTGTTCTTAATTTGTTGTTTTTTAGAGTTTTAACGAAATTGGTTGTAGATGTCATTTCCTTGTATTCCCGTCATTCACACCCTAACTTTGCAACATCGAATTCAAGAGAATGAAAGTTTATCGTTGAGGCCTCACGATGGATCTCCACTTCTTGAAAGAGAGGAAAAGGCTTCGGCCTATTTATTACATTATTATATTAACTTTCTAAAAACATTAAAAAATTATGGGGACTTCAAGTATGTAGTGGCAAAGAGAATCTTTGGTTTTGACAAGGACAAAAATGTAAAGTATGTAGCTAAATCCGTAGGAGCGGGTGAATTGGATTTTGATAAGTTGTGTGCCAAAGTGAGCCGTATTCTTGGTATTCACAGAAAGACGGTGGACTTAGTGGCTACAGGACTGGTGGACATCATGTCGGAAGAAATAGACGATGGAAAGACTGTTCGTTTAGGTGATTTCGGATTGTTCCGCCCTTCTTTTGTAGGGAAGAGTGCTGATACGGAGGCTGGCGTTTCGGCCAGTAACATTGTCCGTAAACGTATTCTGTTTTTTCCGGGGAAAGCTTTTAGTCAAATGTTGGGCAATATGAGCGTCACCAAGATGGTGGTTCCCGATACGGACTATACGGATGGAAGTAGCAATGGTGGAGGGGATAACTCCAATCCTTCGGGAGGCAATGACGGGGACCAAGGTGAAAATCCTTTGGGATAATTCCAGTGCACGATTAAAGTTGTAAAAATATGGAGGGCGAAGGTTTTCGTAGCGATACTTCTCCTTCTATTTTGTTTGTAGGCAGGATATTGTTCAAGGGAAGTTGGTTTTCATGCAAACGTTTGCCGACAAATCATCTATCATTTTAGTTTAATTGCGTCAGAGTGTATTTCTTTCCTGCCTATATTTGCATCTGGAACATAATTTTATAAATATAGCATGAGAAACATGAAAGCAATCTGTACAAAATTAGCCTGCTTCCTGCTCGTTTTGTTGGTGAGCGGCGTAGCAATGGCAGAGAGTATTACCTCTCCCAACGGACAACTTCAATTGAATTTTTCGGTAAATGCGCAAGGCGAACCCGTTTACGAACTTTCTTACAAAGGAAAGCCGGTGATTAACCCTTCCAAATTAGGACTCGAACTGAAGAACGACCCCGGTCTGATGAATGGCTTCACGATGGAGGATGCAAAGACTTCCACTTTCGACGAGACTTGGGAACCGGTATGGGGTGAAGTAAAGCAAATCCGTAACCACTATAATGAGCTGGCTGTGACGCTCAACCAAAAGGCGCAGGATAGGAACATCATTATCCGCTTCCGTTTGTTCGACGATGGTATGGGCTTCCGCTATGAATTCCCTTTACAGAAGAACCTGAACTATTTCGTGATTAAAGAGGAGCGTACTCAGTTTGCCATGACTGGCGACCACACTGCCTTCTGGATTCCGGGCGACTACGATACGCAGGAATATGACTACACAGAATCCAAACTTTCTGAAATCCGCGGGCTGATGAAAGGGGCCATTACGCCTAACTCTTCGCAAACCCCGTTTTCGCCCACCGGTGTTCAGACTTCTTTGCAGATGAAGACTGCTGATGGTTTGTACATCAACTTGCACGAGGCTGCTTTGGTGGATTACTCTTGCATGCACTTGAATCTGGATGATAAGAATTTTGTTTTTGAATCTTGGCTTACTCCCGATGCAGTAGGCGATAAAGGTTATCTGCAAGCTCCCTGCACGTCACCGTGGCGTACGGTTATCGTAAGCGACGATGCTCGTGACATCCTTGCCTCTAAAATCACGCTGAACTTGAACGAACCTTGTGCTTACGAGGACGTTTCCTGGATTAAGCCCGTGAAATACGTAGGTGTATGGTGGGAAATGATTGCAGGTAAGAGCACCTGGGCATATACAGACGACCTTCCCTCCATCAAACTGGGTGAAGTGGACTACTCCAAAATGAAGCCCAACGGCCGTCACGGTGCCACTAACGAAAATGTAAAAAAGTACATCGACTTCGCAGCCGAGCACGGTCTGGACCAAGTATTGGTAGAAGGCTGGAATGAAGGCTGGGAAGACTGGTTTGGCAAATCCAAGGATTATGTATTCGATTTTGTGACCCCTTATCCCGATTTCGACGTGAAGATGCTGAATGAATATGCCAAGAGCAAAGGCGTGAAGCTGATGATGCATCATGAGACATCCGGTTCGGTGCGCAACTACGAACGTCACATGGACAAGGCCTATCAGTTTATGGTGGATAATGGCTACAATGCCGTGAAGAGCGGATATGTAGGTAATATGATTCCCCGTGGTGAACATCATTATGGGCAATGGCTGAACAACCACTACCTCTATGCCGTGAAGAAGGCAGCCGACTACAAAATTTTGTGTAAATGCGCACGAAGCTGTACGCCCTACCGGTTTGTGCCGTACTTATCCTAACTTGATTGGCAACGAATCTGCACGAGGAACTGAATATGAGGCATTCGGCGGTAGCAAACCGTTCCATACCACATTGCTTCCATTCAACCGCTTGATTGGCGGTCCGATGGATTATACACCGGGTATCTTCGATACCAAACTTGACTTTATGGGCGATTTGCCCCACGGACAAGTGCAGACTACACTTGCCAAGCAACTCGCTCTGTATGTAACTTTATACAGCCCGTTGCAGATGGCTGCCGACTTGGTTGAGAACTACGAAAAGCACATGGATGCTTTCCAATTCATCAAGGATGTGGCAGTAGACTGGGACGACAGCAAGTACATTGAAGCAGAACCGGGTGATTACATTACCGTGGCCCGTAAGGCAAAAGGAACCGGCAACTGGTTTGTTGGAGGTATTACAGACGAGAATGCACGTACAGCCAACTTTACGCTCGACTTCCTTGAACCGGGCAAGCAATACGTAGCCACTCTCTATGCCGACGGTAAAGATGCTGATTACAAGGAGAACCCTACTTCTTATCAGATAAAGAAGGGTATCGTAACCAGCAAGACCAAAATGTCCGTGAAGGAAGCGCGTAGCGGTGGTTTTGCATTGAGCTTGATTGAAGCGACTCCGGCTGACAAGAAAGCTGTGAAGAAGTGGAGATAATTTAGGGTAGAAAGAGTTTTTATTAGGCATTAGTGAGGCCCCGCAGAAGTCCAATCTTTGCGGGGCTTTTTTTGTGTTAGGGTAAGCTCATTCTTATACCGTAAAAATAGCATCAAGACCCGAGTTTTTGGTAAGTCCGTTCTTTGGGGAAACCTTTATTTTTGCACTCAGATAACAGATTGCATAATCATTAAAAATCAGAGATATGAATACGGATAAGAAAATCAGTCGTCGGGAGGCTTTAAAGCGTATGGGATTTGCCGTGATGAGCGGTGCTATCGCATCTTCCGGCCTACTCTCGTTGGCATCCTGCGAAACAAAAAGGAGTAAGCGTATCATCTTTTATTTTACCGGAACGGGTAACAGTCTTTACATCGCCCGTCAGTTGGCTGGAGAGAACGCAGAATTGTTGAGTATCCCTCAGATGGTGAAACGGGGGAAAGTATGAATTTGAGGCAGATGAAATCGGCATCGTTTATCCCATCTACGGTCATATGCCTCCCTATATGGTACGGCAGTTCATTCAGAAAGCAAAACTGAAGGCAGAATACAAGTTTGCTTGTCCTCACCTATGGTGCAAGGAAGTGCGATGCGGTAGAGATTTGGGACCGTATATCCCGTAAAGCCGACAATGCGTTCGACTATATCAGCACTATCATCATGGTGGATAACTGGCTACCCAACTTCGACATGAACGAGCAACTCAAGATAGACAAGCACATCCCCGAGAACTTGCAGAAGATAACGGCAGATATCAACAGTCGGCAGCATTGGCACGAACCGGTGACGGAGGAGGAACGGCAACAGCACCAAAGGTTTTATGCAGCGGAGTGGACTCAACCCCGAGGTGGGCTTCCTGATAAAAAGCGAGAAGTTCTTTACCGTGACCGATGTTTGTATTGACTGTGGCATCTGTACCTACGTTTGTCCGCGCGGCAACTATGAGTTGACGTCGAGAGGAGTGAAGACGTCCGGTGACTGCGAGTTCTGTTTTGCCTGCATACAGAATTGTCCGCAGAAGGCTATTCAGTTCATAAAGCAGGAAGATGGCTCTTTTCCTGACGGAACGGAGAAGAACCCCAATGCCCGCTATCGTAATGAGCATATTTCGCTAATAGATCTGAAACGGGCAAACAATCAAAAACTATAATCATTAACCTCTGTATTTTGTCGGATTTACACCCAGATGTTGTTGTACGTAACGGCTAAAATAAGCAGGAGAGGAAAAACCGAACATATCGGAAATACGGACGAACGTTAGTGATTTGTCGCGCAGCAAACGCGAGATGTCGAGTGTGGTATAACGGTTTATCCAGTAGTTTGCTGTATAACCGCTTACTTTCTTGGAAACTTCCGAAAGATATTTGGAGGTGACACATAGGCAGTCGGCATAATAGGTCACTTCACGATGCTCGCGGAAAGTTCCGTTCTCCAGCATGTTGAGGAAACGGCTCATGATGGAAGCATTTTGTACAGAGATATTGTCCTCGCCATATAGATGGGAGTGGAAATCGAAGAAGTCGAGTATCAACATCTGTGTGGAGGCGATAAGCATATCGCGATGGAAATGATGGTCTGTATTCCGGAGTCTGTATTCCACTTGTTCAAAAATCCCGGAGACATAGCTCTTGCTGTTCGGTAGTCAGGGACATGATAGGATTGAGAAATAGGGAAAGTTGCCCTTTCATGCCGTAGTTGTTCTGTGGTGTACTCAGCACCACAAAGCCCGATGCGATATAGATGACCTTTACGCGGAAAATCTTCTGAAGGTTGAATTTTCTCTACCAGTTTTCCTTTGCGGACAATCATCAGGTCGCCGGCACGTAGCTCGCGTTCCTCTCCATTGTACTTCAATCGGCAGATTCCTGACAGACAGAGGGCGTGTGCAAGATAGCCACTGTATGCGTCCGTCCCCAGACCTTGAAGAGTATCGGCTATTATAATATTTGCGGTTTCTCCCATTATACAGTTGTTTGGTTTCGATCACAAAAGTATATGTTTCCAATAATATAACTTCTATTGTGGGCAAGAAATATATTGCCTTTTTTATTCATTTCAAATCTGCCCGAATTTCGCAAATTCTTCATACCTTTGCATCCGTTAATTTTAGAAACCAATAACAAAACAGAACTTATGGGAGGTTTTTTCGGAACAGTCGCCAAGGCAACAAGCTGTGTGGCGGATTTGTTTTACGGCACAGATTATAATTCACATTTAGGGACAAAACGTGGTGGGTTGGCTACATACGATGCAGAAACGGAGCAGTTTACCCGTTCCATTCACAATCTGGAAAGCACTTATTTCCGCACGAAGTTTGAGGATGAACTGGACAAGTTCAAAGGAAATTCCGGAATAGGAATCATCAGCGATACAGACCCTCAACCCCTTATCCTCAACTCCCACCTTGGTCGCTTTGCCATTGTAACGGTAGCCAAAATAGTAAATCTGCAAGAACTGGAAACAAAACTGTTGGCCCAAAACATGCACTTCGCCGAACTCAGTTCGGGCAAAACCAATCAGACGGAACTTATCGCCCTCCTTATTATACAAGGAAAGACATTTGTCGAAGGAATTGAAAATGTGTATAAGCATATCAAAGGTTCCTGCTCCATGCTGTTATTGACGGAAGACGGCATCATTGCCGCTCGCGACCGCTGGGGACGTACTCCGATTGTGATTGGCAAGAAAGACGGAGCGTATGCCGCCACAAGTGAGTCGAGCAGCTTTCCGAATCTTGGTTATGAGATAGACCGTTATTTGGGACCCGGAGAGATTGTTCGCCTGCGTGCCAATGGTGTGGAACAGATGCGCAAGCCTGATGAGGGAATGCAGATTTGTTCCTTCCTATGGGTATATTACGGTTTTCCCACTTCCTGCTACGAAGGTAAGAATGTGGAGGAAGTGCGTTTTGCCTCCGGTTTCAAGATGGCACAGACAGATAAGTCAGAGGTGGATTGTGCCTGCGGCATTCCTGATTCGGGTGTAGGTATGGCGCTTGGGTATGCCGAAGGTAAAGGAGTTCCTTATCATCGTGCCATTTCCAAATATACTCCGACTTGGCCTCGTAGTTTTACTCCCAGCAAGCAAGAATTGCGTTCGCTGGTGGCAAAGATGAAGCTGATTCCCAATCGTGCCATGCTCGAGGGTAAGCGTCTGCTGTTCTGTGATGACTCTATTGTCCGGGGGACTCAGTTGCACGACAATGTGAAGGTGCTGTATGAGTATGGTGCCAAGGAGGTGCATATCCGGATTGCTTGTCCTCCATTGATATATAGCTGCCCGTTTGTAGGATTCACGGCTTCCAAAAGCGACATGGAGCTGATTACCCGTCGTGTCATCAAGGAGCTGGAGGGTGACGAGAATAAGAATCTCGATAAGTATGCCACTACCGGCTCACCCGAATACGAAAAGATGGTGGACGTTATCCGCGAGCGTTTCGGACTTTCATCCTTGAAGTTCAATACGTTGGAAACTCTGGTTGAAGCTATCGGATTGCCTAAGTGTAAGATATGTACGCATTGTTTTGATGGTAGCAGCCATTTTTGATTGACATTTTGTCCTTAAGGAATAAAAAAGGGGCGTGAATTGCTTGGCAGTTCACGCCCCCTTTTTTTATCTTTACAGCACAAAATAGTGGTTAATGATTAGTGATTAATGATTAATGCCATTCGGATAATGCTTTTCGCCAATTACTAATCACTGACCATTAATCACTAACCATTAATCACTAATCATTATTCATCATGACTTTAGTAGAACGCTTTTTTAAAGTACGTAAGCTTCGATACTCAGTCCAGTGAAGAGACTGAGATTACTCCGAGTACTCCGGGGCAAATGGTGTTTGCCCGGTATCTGAAAGAAGAATTGGAATCTTTGGGTCTGGAAGAAATCACGTTGGACGAAAATGGTTATCTGTTCGCCACTCTTCCTGCCAATACAGACAAGCCGTTGCCCGTCATCGGCTTTATTGCCCACATGGATACAAGCCCCGATATGAGTGGCAAGAATGTTTCTCCGCGTATCGTGCAGAATTATGACGGTAAGGACATTGTTCTTTGCGCCGAAGAGAATGTGGTTCTTTCTCCTGCCCAGTTCCCCGAACTGCTCGACCATCAAGGGGAAGATTTGATTGTGACCGACGGCAAGACCTTGCTTGGTGCCGATGATAAAGCCGGTATTGCCGAAATTGTATCGGCGGTGGTATATCTGAAGGAGCACCCCGAAATCAAGCACGGTAAAATTCGTATCGGCTTTAATCCGGATGAGGAAATCGGTTTGGGCGCCCATAAGTTCAATGTAGCGCAGTTCGGTTGCGAATGGGCCTATACCATGGATGGCGGAGAAGTGGGTGAACTTGAATTCGAGAACTTCAATGCGGCCTCTGCCAAGATAAGCTTCAAGGGACGGAATGTGCATCCGGGCTATGCCAAGAATAAGATGATTAACTCTATCCGCGTTGCCAACCGTTTCATGTCCATGCTTCCGGCTGACGAGGCTCCGGAGCATACCGAAGGTTACGAAGGTTTCTATCATCTGATAGGCATTACCGGCGAGGTGGAGCAGACAACAGTCTCTTACATTATCCGTGACCACGACCGCACCCGCTTCGAAGAGCGCAAGAAGGAGATGGAACGTCTTGTGGCAAAAATCAATGAAGAATACGGTCCGGGTACCGCTACTCTGGAACTTCGCGACCAATACTATAATATGCGCGAGCAGATTGAACCGGTGATGCATATCATCGACACCGCTTTTGCCGCCATGAAGGCGGTAGGTGTAGAGCCTCGTGTAAAAGCCATTCGCGGAGGTACGGACGGTGCCCAGCTCTCTTTCAAGGGCCTGCCTTGTCCCAATATCTTTGCCGGTGGCTTGAACTTCCACGGCCGCTATGAGTTCGTGCCTATCCAGAACATGGAGAAAGCCATGAACGTCATCGTCAAGATTGCCGAGCTCGTAGCCAGCAAATAGATAATTCATAACTCATAACTCATAACTCTAATAGTTCCATGAAAACCACTCCGTTTACCGAAAAACACATCTCGCTGGGTGCCAAGATGCACGAGTTTGCGGGATATAATATGCCTATCGAGTATTCCGGCATCATTGACGAACATCTTACAGTATGTCAGGGTGTCGGTGTATTCGACGTCTCACACATGGGAGAATTCTGGGTGAAAGGTCCCCATGCTTTGGACTTTCTGCAGAAAGTGACTTCCAATAACGTAGCTGCCCTCACACCGGGGAAAAGTACAGTATACCTGCTTCCCAAAATGAAAATGGAGGTATTGTGGACGACCTTCTGGTCTATCATTATGAGCCGGAGAAATACCTGCTTGTCGTGAATGCGTCGAACATTGAGAAAGACTGGAACTGGTGTGTGTCTCATAACACGGAAGGCGCAGAATTGGAAAATGCTTCCGAGCACATGGCACAGCTTGCTGTGCAAGGACCGAAGGCTATTCAGGCTTTGCAGAAGCTGACTTCCATTAATCTTTCCGACCTTCCTTACTATACTTTTACCCACGGTGAGTTTGCCGGAGAAAAGGATGTCATTATCTCCAATACCGGATATACCGGTGCGGGTGGATTTTGAACTTTACTTCTATCCGGAGGCTGCCATGAAGATTTGGGATGCCGTGTTTGAGGCAGGCGCGGAGTTCGGCATTAAGCCAGTTGGTCTGGGTGCGCGCGATACGCTTCGTCTGGAAATGGGATTCTGTTTGTATGGCAATGATTTGGATGACACCACTTCGCCCATTGAAGCGGGTTTAGGATGGATTACCAAGTTTGTGGAGGGAAAGAACTTCACCAATCGCCCGATGCTGGAAAAACAGAAAGCGGAAGGCACTACCCGTAAGTTGGTGGGATTTGAAATGATAGACCGCGGTATCCCCCGTCATGGTTACGAGCTGTATAGTACAGACGGTACTGCCATCGGTGTGGTTACCTCCGGAACTATGTCGCCTACCCGCAAGATTGGTATCGGAATGGGGTATATCAGACCCGAGTACAGCAAAGTCGGTACGGAAATCTGCATTGACATGCGGGGACGTAAGCTGAAAGCTGTGGTTGTGAAGCCGCCGTTCCGCAAACAGTAATTTGAATGAATAACTAAAATAAGAAGAATGAAGAATTTGTCATGCGGCATCATCGCGCAGTCAAATTCTTCATTCTTAGTTATTCCTTTCTCTATATTCTGCTTATCCTGTCCAGCATTTGGTTTGCCCAACCTATCTCTTTATTGGTCCATTCCTTTTCGGTTCCTTCTATGCCCTGGCCTTCGTAGGCCGAAAGCAAGGTGATATATTCTTTCAGTATATCGGCGGCTTGGGCTTGTTTGTTCATGCGCATCAATAATAGTATTTTTTGTTTATATATGTCCAGATTGGGGCTTGTTCCTGCCATCTCCTGGGCTTTATCAAGCATGGCGAGGCAGCGGTTGTTCACTTCTTCCGTATTAGACAGTGCCATTTCCGCTTTTACCAGGATGATGTAGTCATTGTCTGTGGCTAGTCTGTTGTCAATGTTCTTGCGTATCAGCCGGGCAGTTTCCTTATAGCGCTTGTTGGCGTAGTTCATACTTGCGTTGAAAGAAACGACATCGCTGGTGGTCCGTAGGTAGGGGCGGGCACTCAGGCTATGGGATTCACCGGCCTTTTCTATACGCTTTTGCAGGTTGCCGATGCTGCCGTAGCGAGGAATGTCCTTGTTGCGTTGGTGCAGGTTGTAATACCCTATAATTTTACCGAGGGCCGATGCGATTCCGTCGGGATTATATCCCTTGAATGCCAGAAGTTGGCGCGCAAGGCGGTCTGAAGAGATTTCCTGGGAAGTTTTGTATTTCATCCCCAACCGGTCCGTTGCCGGAATGCTCAAAAGGGAAGCGATGGCTCCGATATCTGCCACCAGACTGACGGCATAAGCATCTTCATTATCGTCCCAGTAGGCCACATCGAGGGCTGCACTGGCGGTAGTGGCAAAGACATCTGCCCAAAAAAGCTGCACGCTTGGCACGCCGCTCGGCACGGTAAATGTTGTTTACCTGATGGTCGAGGACGAAATGTCCCAGCTCACATGCGATGACGGCGGCCAGTTCGTCTTCGGAATCAAGAGTGCAGAGGAGGCCCGTACTGATAACCATGGAGCCGTTGGGAAGCATGAAGGCATCTGGTTCGGGCGACTGGATGATACGTATGTTCAGACTCTCCCCGCGATTGCTGTCAATGGTGGTGGCGTTCAACTTGGAGAACACTCCCTGCACGTACGAAACGATGTAATCTTCCTGATAGGCTATCTCATTCAGTTTGTCGAGATACTCCAGGCACTCTTCGTCGATTTCCTGGCGCAGTTTGTGCTTGTAGCCGCGGTCGCTGAAATATTCGTAAAGATGGTTTTTCAAGTATATCTGCTGCCAGAATTCCCGGTCGGTTTGCGGAGCGGATATGGCAATGTGCCCCATCTCATTCAAAGGAATGGTCTCTTGTATGCCGTTCATTTCGACAGCATAGCAAATGTTGTTGCTGCTTTCACCGGGATTCTTCATTTTGACAACCCGGCGGATAATGACCGGTGTACCGGCGGGAGATTGCCGGTACTCTTTTGTCAATTCTCCTTTGACAGCGATGTTTCCGCTTAAATCTTTGTACTTTTTGGGCTTGGCAAATCCTGCCGTTGCGACAAGGATTGTCAGGATGAATAGGGTGGCGAGTCGTTTCATGATTAGTATATGTTTTCGGTTTTGATGATACAAAAATAGGGAAGTGTTTTCTCCTTTCTCGGTTTTTTTCCCTATTCTGTGATAGGAGATTCCCTATTTATCGGTCCTGCAGTGGGAGGCGGAAACAAAAAAGGGAACCTTTCAGTGAAAGACTCCCTTTTTTCAGTTTGCTTGAAACTGATTATTTCTTACGGTTACCGTAACGGCTCATGAACTTATCAACACGACCGGCAGTGTCAACCAGCTTAGACTTACCTGTGTAGAACGGGTGAGAAGTGCTGGAGATTTCCAGCTTTACCAGCGGATAAGTTTCACCTTCGAATTCGATAGTCTCTTTCGTGTTGCAAGTGGAACGAGACAAGAATACATCACCATTTGACATATCTTTAAATACTACCGGACGGTAATTTTCAGGATGAATACCTTTTTCATTTGATATTTTCTTTAAAAATTTATATTCTGTTACTATTTTGGTAATAAATAGTGTAATGGTCTTCTTTTCAGAGCGCAAAGATAGTGCAAGTTGGAGACTCTACAAAATAAATTCAGATTTATTTTTATTTAGTAGGTTTATCGCATTTTATTTCTGATTTTTGCAGGACTTAATCTTGTGAATTTATGAGGAAACTACTTGTCTTATGCTCTTTCTGGCTGTGCGTGGCAACGTTGGGGCACAAAATGCGGAACGGAAACTGTATAGTGTTGCGTTCTACAATCTTGAGAACTTGTTTGATACGATTCATGATGCAGGTAAGAATGACTATGAGTTCCTGCCCGACGGCAGTTACCAATGGACGGCAAAGAAGTATGAGTCCAAGCTGCAGAACCTTTCCAAAGTGTTGGGTTCCCTTTCGCGTGATTTAGTGCCGGAAGGTCCGGCATTCATCGGTGTGGCAGAGGCGGAGAACAGCCGGGTGCTGGAAGACCTCGTGAAGCAGCCGGCCATTTCCAATTATGAGTTCGTGCATTATGAAGGACCGGACAGACGGGGTATAGACTGTGCCTTGCTGTACGACCCGAAGCAGTTTAGCGTTACCCACTCAAAGTTGGTGCTTTCTACTCCTTTTGAGGGGGATACGCTGCACTTGACGCGCGGCTTCCTGATTGTGGACGGGCAACTGGCGGGAGAGCGTGTCTGCGTGATAGTGAACCACTGGCCCTCCCGTGGGGCAAAGTCACCGGTGCGTGTGCATGCAGCCAGGCAGGTAAAGGCCTTGAAGGACTCTCTGATGCGTAGCGACAAGAAGCTGAAACTCATCGTGATGGGGGGATATGAATGACGACCCGATGGATGAAAGCATGAAGGTGCTGGGTGCACGCAAATATCCGAAGCAGGTGAAGAAAGGCGAATTCTACAATCCCTGGTGGGAGACACTGGAAGACAAGGGAGTGGGGACATTGCTCTATCAGGGCAAGTGGAACTTGTTTGACCAGATTGTCATTTCGAAACCGTTGCTGAAGGCTAAGAAAGGGTTGCGCTATGATCACAATGAAGTTTTCATCCGCGATTATCTGATTCAGCAGGATGGCAAATACAAAGGTTCCCCCTTGCGTACGCATGGAGGCAGGACTTGGCTGAACGGTTACAGTGACCATTTGCCGACCATCATCTATCTGAAAAATTTAGTATTACATAATAATGTGTAAACAGATGCCGGAGAGCAAACATGTTCTCCGGCTTTTTTGTTGATAGAAGTATAGATGGCAAAATGTATGGCTGGCAGAGATAAATGCAAAGAGTTTGTAATATAGAGATTACAATAATCTGTTAAATGAAGCCAATAGCTTTAAAATAGAATGGATTTGGTAGGATGAGCCGGATATTTTATTCCTCTCAAGTTCTTTACTTTAAAGGATAATGATTACTTTTGCGTAGAATTTTAATTCACTAACAATAAAATTTAAACAAAATGGTTAATTACAAAGATTTAGGACTGGTAAACACAAGAGAGATGTTTGCTAAGGCTATCAAAGGTGGATATGCTATTCCGGCATTCAACTTCAACAATATGGAACAGATGCAGGCTATCATCAAGGCTGCAGTTGAAACAAAGTCTCCGGTTATTCTTCAGGTATCTAAGGGTGCCCGTCAGTATGCCAACGCTACGCTGTTGCGTTACATGGCTCAGGGTGCTGTTGAGTACGCTAAGGAATTGGGTTGCAAACATCCTGAAATTGTTCTTCACCTTGACCACGGAGATACATTCGAAACTTGCAAGAGCTGTATCGACTCCGGTTTCTCTTCAGTAATGATTGACGGTTCACACCTTCCGTACGAAGAAAACGTTGCACTGACTAAGAAGGTAGTTGACTATGCCCATCAGTTCGACGTAACTGTAGAAGGCGAACTCGGTGTATTGGCCGGTGTAGAAGATGAAGTTTCTGCAGAACACCATACATATACTAATCCTGAAGAAGTTATTGACTTCGCTACCCGTACAGGTTGCGATTCACTGGCTATCTCAATCGGTACTTCTCATGGTGCATACAAGTTCAAACCCGAACAATGCCACGTTGACCCTGCTACCGGTCGTCTGGTTCCTCCTCCTTTGGAATTTGCCGTTCTGGATGCTGTAATGGAGAAACTTCCGGGATTCCCCATCGTTCTTCACGGTTCTTCTTCAGTTCCTCAGGAAGAAGTTGATACTATCAACAAGTATGGTGGTAAGCTGGAAGCTGCTATCGGTATCCCCGAAGAGCAGTTGCGTAAGGCTGCCAAGTCTGCTGTTTGCAAAATCAACATCGACTCTGACTCACGTCTGGCTATGACAGCTGCTATCCGCAAGACATTTGCTGAAAAACCGGCAGAATTCGACCCGCGTAAGTATCTGGGTCCGGCTCGTGACAATATGGAAAAACTGTACAAGCATAAAATCATCAACGTGCTTGGTTCAGAGAACAAATTGGCTCAACTGGACTAATCGAAAGATAATCCGAATATAGCGTCAGCCCTTGCAATATTGATGTTGCAAGGGCTGACTTGTTGTATATAGGCCGGTGTTGTGGGATGGTTAAGTTCGCCGCTTATTTCAGAAGCGGATGTTTCAACGTGTACAACAGTCTGTTTCCTTTAACAAAACAGTCTGTTTCCCTTAACTGAACAGTTTGTTTCAATAAAGAGAACACTTTGTTCCAATATGCAAAAACACTTCGTTCCAATACGTAAGAACACTTTGTTTCTACATATCTGAACACTTTGTTTCTCTATACTGGAACAAAGTGTTCACCGTTATGAACTAACAGATTAGCTATATTTGAGACCGGTGAAAAGCATATCCCCGTGACACCTATTCCATACTAAAAAATCCCTTGCAGATGGCTGGCAGGAGAAGTGTCTGCCAGCTATCTGCAAGGGAGATTTGCAAGAATGAGCTCTCTGTGTGGAGTACGCGTTATAATTCTATCACTAATGATTCTCTGGGGCCCATCTTCAGCTCTTCACCGAAGGTGATGGCCTTGCCGCTAAGAATATCTTTTCCCTGCTTGCTGTTTTTCAGGATTTCCTTGTAGAATTTCAAAGGAACGGTGGTCTCTGCATCTGTACCGTTCAGCATCACGAATATCGTCTTGCCTTCGTACTGGCGTGCGTAGGCATAAACACCATTCTGTACCATGAACTGCACCATGCTGCCTTTGGCAATCACATCGTTTCCTTTGCGCCAGTTCAGGATGGTCTTGTAGAAGTCGTAGCACTCGTTCTGTATTTTGGTACGTCCGGCTGGGGTCAGTGCGTTTGTTGCGTCACCGGTCCATCCACCGGGGAAGTCCTTGCGGACATAGCCGTCGCTCTTGCTCTTCACGCCATTCATCATAACTTCCGTTCCGTAGTAGAGTTGCGGAATGCGGCGGGTGGTAAGCAGCAGGGTAGAGGCTTGCTTCAGCATCGGAAGGTTGTCGCCTTCGCCCAGGAAGCGGTCGGTGTCGTGGTTTTCGATGAATGCCAGTACGGAAGCGGGGTTGGGGTAGAGGAAGTCGTATACGAAGTTATTGTATATGCGGTCTAGTCCCTTGAACCAAGTTTCGGTCTGTTCATTCTTGGCGGTATTTATCTTGTCGAAGAAGCTGAAGTCCATAACGGTCTTGAGGTTACTGTTCTTGGGGGCTGATAGCTTGGAATCCTTCTGCCACCAGGCGGTGTAGGCGGGTTCGGTAACCCAGGTCTCGCCCACGGTGTTGTAGTTGGGATATTCTTCGTTGAGCTCTTTCATCCAGTTGCTCATGGCATCATAGTCGGCATACGGGTAAGTGTCCATGCGGATGCCGTCGATGTTGGCGAATTCAATCCACCAGAAACTGTTCTGTACCAGGTAGCGGTAAACGTGAGGATTCTTCTGGTTGAGGTCGGGCATGGAAGGTACAAACCAGCCGTCGTTCATCTGGTCGGCATCGTACTGGGAAGTATAAGGGTCTACGTGCGGGGTCAGTTTGAAGGAGGTCTGCACGAAGTTGTTTTCGTGGTCGGGGTTGTTGAACCAATCTTTGGAGGGCATGTCCTTAATCCATACATGCTCTACGCCGCAGTGGTTGAAAATCATGTCCATTACGATTTTGATGCCGCGTGCATGGGCTTTTTCAATCAGTTGCTTGTATTCTTCGTTGGTACCGAAGCGCGGGTCCACCTTGTAGTAGTCTGTGGTGGCATAGCCGTGATAGGAACCGCCGGTCATGTTGTTTTCCAGTACCGGAGTAAACCAGAGGGCTGTGACGCCGAGGTCGGAGAAGTAGTCCAGGTGTTGTTCTATGCCGGCAAGGTCACCGCCGTGGCGTGCATTGGGGTCATTGCGGTCTACCTTGTACTCGGCCATGCTCGCAATCTGGTCATTGTCTGGTTGCCATTGGCAAAGCGGTCGGGCATCAGCAGGTACAGTGCGTCGGAGGCGTCGAAACCTTTATGTTCGCAACCTTTCTTGTTGCGTGCCTTCAGTTCATATTCCTTTACGAGTTTCCTTTTTTCCTTCAGTGAAGGTGAGGTTGAATTTGCCGGGTTTTACATCCTTGTCCAGTTTCAGATAGACCAGGAGGTAGTTGTTGCTTTCCAGCTTGACGGTGCTGCTCAATGAGACGCCAGGATAATTGACGGATACTGCCGCGTTGCCGATGCCTTCGCCATAGACCATCAGCTGGAGTTCCGGGTTCTGCATGCCGGTGTACCAAAACGGAGGGTCGATTTTGTTCACATTCATAGCTGCATACGTACTGAGGGGAGAGTAAGAGTGTTCCCCAAGATTAAGAATACCTTTTTTTCATGATAGTAACTTTACGGTTAAATTTTTGCGCTAATTTAAAACAAATAACGGAGAAAGTTAATCTTTCTCCGTTACTGTACCTTATTATATTATGCAAACGTTTTCATTGGGCTATTTGATGGGGGTTACGCTGGCGGTATCGACCTTTCCCTTGAAGAAGTCCTCTTTCTTGCGCTTTTCTCTGATGTCCTTCAGCCAGTTTTCGGCGGCATTGTATCGGTTGTCTTCTCCGATGATGGGAACTCCGTCCGCATCTACTTCCTGCACTTTGTCCTTGCTGTTTTTCGGACGGGTTTTCAGTAGGCCGTTAGGTATCTCTCTGCTTTTGGACGCATCTTTCAGATAGTAATAATAGATAAAGGCTGCGTCGTAGAGCAGTTTGTGTTTCTGCCGGTCGTATTTTTCGTATTGCGTCAGAAGGGTATTCGCCTGGTCGGTGTATTGAAATGCCATCTTGTAGCAGTCCGCAAGCCCCACATATAGGCGGGACATGACACTGTCGCTGGGCATGGCGAGGCTTACGGCAGTTTCTAGATAAGTCACTCCATCCTCTTTCCATGATGTCTTGGAGCAGGCGCGTCCCAGATAATAGAGAACGTTGATGTTGGTATTGTCATCTTTAAGAGCCCTTTCCAGCAGGTCGTGTGCTGGGTAGAAGTCTTCGAGGGCATAATAACTGATTCCGGCGTAGAAGCAGGTTTGGAAAGAACTGTCTTTTTCCTGTAACAGTTGTTCATATCTTTCTATTGCTTTGGGGTAATCTTTGTTCAGGCAATAGGCTTGGGCATTGATGCGGTTCACAAGGACGTTGGTGGAGTCTATGGAACGGTATTTCTCCGTTATGCTTATGGCGTCTTCATACTGGTGGCCTGCTACATAGATGTTGCCGAGTTTGGCAGCAGACAGGTAATCATTGGGATATCTTTTCTGTATGTCCAGATAGGCATCTATCACATGCATGATTTCTGTGTTGTCATAGACTTGCCCCATACTTTCGGCTCTAAGGTGTAGTACATAGGCGGAACTGTCCCTTTCTGCCAGCAGGTTACTTTCCTTTAGAGACTCACGGTATCTCTTCATGTTCATCAGCAGACTGATATACTGGATGCGTGCGTATTTATTGTCCGGATTTATGTGGAGCGCATTCTGGTAGTAATCCAGTGCCTCGCTATATTTGGCTAGTGATTTGCAGCATTCGGCAGCTTCAATGTATGCCCGGGGATTGAGAGAATCCTGAGCTACGACTTCTTGAAATACGCTCAGAGCTTCAAGGTTATTGCCCAGTCCTTTCAGCGCTTTCCCTTTTTGGTAGAGCAGGGGGACGGTCGGGGTTTCTTGATCGATCAACATCAAGGCTGTTTCATAATCGTAGTTGGCCATCGCCTCTTGAATGGGGTTTGTGGTCTGTGCCGCCAGAAGTGAACAGCATGCACTGAAACATAAGGAGATAAAAAGCTTTCGCATACAGTATATCATTTATATGAGGTTAAACTGACTGCAAGTTACTAAAAAATGAATGTATTTACGAAATAATCGTAATCTGTTTTAGATAGATTAACGAAAAAGCCCCATCCAAAACTGATGGAGGGCTTTAAAATAGTTCGGAATTCAAATCCGGATAACGGAATGAATAAATGTATTACATTAAGAATCCCAGCAGGATACCTGCTGCTACAGCGGAACCGATTACACCGGCAACGTTCGGGCCCATGGCATGCATCAGCAGATAGTTGGTAGGATCGTATTCCAGACCTACTACTTGGGAGATACGTGCAGAGTCGGGTACGGCAGATACACCGGCATTACCGATCAACGGATTAATCTTGTTGCCCTTCTTCAGGAAGAGGTTGAAAATCTTCACGAAGATGACGCCGGATGCTGTGGCAATGACAAATGATAAGGCGCCCAGACCGAATATCTTGATTGAATCAAGGGTTAAGAACTCGGATGCTTGCGTAGAAGCACCTACTGTCAAACCAAGCAGAATAGTAATGGTATCAATCAGTGGACCACTGGCTGTGTTTGCCAGACGACGTGTAACTCCACTTTCTTTCAGTAAATTACCGAAGAACAGCATACCCAGCAAAGGCAGACCGGATGGTACAAGGAATGTGGTTAGTAACAAACCGATAATCGGGAACATTACTTTTTCCGTATGTGAAACCACACGGGGAGGTTTCATACGGATAAGACGTTCATTTTTACTGGTCAGCCAACGCATAATAGGCGGCTGTATCACCGGTACTAATGCCATATATGAATAGGCTGATACCGCAATGGCACCCATTAAGTTAGGAGCCAGTTTGGAAGAGAGGAAGATGGCAGTCGGACCATCGGCACCACCAATGATACCGATTGCACCAGCCTGCATCGGGTCAAATCCTATGGCAAGGGCAATCATATAAGCACCGAATATACCGAATTGGGCTGCTGCACCAACCAACATTAATTTGGGGTTCGATATCAAAGCAGAGAAATCCGTCATGGCACCGATACCCAGGAATATGAGTGGCGGGTACCAACCGGAGGTTACTCCCTGGTACAGAATATTAAGTACGGAACCTTCTTCATAGATACCGACTTTTAATCCGGCTTCCATATTGAAAGGTATATTACCAATCAGCATACCGAAACCGATAGGAATTAATAGCATCGGCTCAAATTCCTTGGCTACAGCCAAGTATATGAAAAACAAACCTACCAGAAGCATTACCACATGTCCTACCGTTGCATTGGCAAAACCTGTATAAGTCCAGAAGTCGGCAAGGTTGTTTCCTAAAAATGTGATAAATTCTCCCATATTATTCAATAATTACGAGGTCAGTACCTTCGAGAACAGAGTCCCCTTTGTTTACATTGATGGCTGTAATCTTACCGTCTTTATCAGCATTGATATTGTTTTCCATCTTCATGGCTTCCAGAATGATGATAACTTGTCCCTTCTTTACTGTATCGCCGACATTTACTTTGATATCGAGGATTACACCGGGAAGCGGAGATTTTACACCTGACTTGCCGGTAGAAGCAGCGGCCGGTTTTACTACCGGAGTAGCAGGAGCAGCAGGAGCGGATGTGGCTGCCGGACGTGCTACCGGTTTAACGACTACCTTCGGTGCTTTTTCCATTTCAACTTTGTAGGGAGTACCGTTCACTTCTACATGAGCGATGTTGTCTTCAATATCTCCAATGGCAACTTTATATACGTTACCGTTAATTTTATATTTATATTCTTTCATCGTTTTATTTTATTATGGGTGACTTACTTTTTTGTGAGGAGTCTCACGCAACGTATAAATCTTTGAACTCCACGGTGAGTAACTGCGTTTTACACGGGTAATGGTAAGTATCGTGTCTTCCACATCGTGTACATCGCTTTGGAATTCGTGCATGGCCATTGAAATGGCAGCAAAAACTTCTCCCGGAGCCTGCCCCAGTTGTTTCTCTTTTGCTTCTTGTTTATCAGTAATACCTTTAGCTTTCATGGCATTGCGTTTGCTGAGGTTAACTGATATTTTACCTATAATCTTGAAGGAGATGTAGAGTAATATCAGCCCGCAGAATACAACGCTCATGGCAGAAATAGCCATACCGATACCTACGCTGTCATGCTCTTCGAATTTTTCCATTTTGGCATTGCTGTCGATAGTCTTGTTGTTGGTACTCGGAGTGACATATTTATCTTCGCTTCCACCCTTTACTTCCCATTGGTCGGCTGCATCACTGACACGGGCATAGGATTGGTTGGCTTTTAAAGTACCGGCAGGCACTATGACTTGATCAAGCAATTTCTTGCCGGAATCATACAACCCAATCCAGTTGGCATTTGTGGCATCCAGTTTGAAGTTCGTATGAAATGTACCGCGTCTTGGTTCTCCATCAGCCCAGAAAAGTGCATGCTGACGTGGTTTTATGAGTGTCAGAACGTCACCTTTGGGAATGAAATAACTGGCAGTATCACCCGGCTGGCTGCTGAATTTCAGATAGCAACCTGCAAGGTCGGCGCTGCCGTATGATCTGTTGAATATTTCAATCCATGCGCTGTGCACACCGTAGTCATCCTGATAGTTGCTCTCGTTGTTGACCAGCACTTCATTCAGCAGCAGTTTGTTGTTCGATTTCTGTTCTTTGCAAGAAGAGCAAAAGCCCAACACCAGCATCAATGAAAGGAATATTCCGATTTTTGTTTTATTCATAATCGTTCTTGTTTTAGTGTGAAAAGCTTGATTACAAGGGAATATTACCATGCTTCTTAGCCGGGTTAGTCAATTTCTTGGTTTGCAACTGTTGCAGGGCACGAATGATGCGGAAACGTGTGTTACGCGGTTCGATAACATCATCAATGTAGCCATATTTAGCTGCATTATAAGGATTGGCAAACAACTTGGTGTATTCAGCCTCTTTTTCAGCCAGGAATTGAGCCGGATTTTCCTGCTCTTTGGCTTCGCGGGCATATAATACTTCTACAGCACCTGCACCACCCATTACAGCGATTTCAGCAGTAGGCCAAGCATAATTCATGTCGCCACGCAGCTGCTTACAGCTCATCACGATGTGCGAACCACCGTAGGACTTACGCAGTGTAATGGTAACCTTGGGTACAGTAGCTTCACCGTATGCATACAGCAGTTTGGCACCGTGCAGGATGACGCCGTTGTACTCCTGGCCGGTTCCCGGAAGGAATCCCGGTACGTCTACCAATGATACGATAGGAATATTGAAGGCGTCGCAGAAACGGACGAAGCGTGCGCCCTTGCGGGATGCGTTGCTGTCGAGCACACCTGCCAGATACTTCGGCTGGTTGGCAACGATACCTACGGACTGTCCGTTGAAACGTGCGAAACCGATAATGATATTCTTTGAATAATCTTTTTGGATTTCGAGGAACTCACCATTATCTATGATAGCGCCAATTACCTCGTACATATCGTACGGTTTGTTCGGGTTATCAGGAATGATGTCGTTCAGGGAATCTTCCAGACGGTCGATAGGGTCTGTGCAGTCTACATAAGGAGCTTCTTCCAGGTTGTTCTGGGGAATGTAGCTCAACAGTTTGCGGATAAGGGCCAAACCTTCTTCTTCTGTCTGTGCAGTAAAATGAGTAACACCAGATTTGGTGGAGTGAACGCTCGCGCCACCCAGGTTTTCCTGGCTTACGTCTTCTCCGGTTACAGTCTTTACTACCTTCGGACCGGTAAGGAACATGTAGGATGTACCTTCCATCATCAAAGTAAAGTCTGTCAATGCAGGAGAGTAAACGGCACCACCGGCACAAGGACCGAAAATACCGGAAATCTGCGGGATGACACCGGAAGCAAGGATGTTACGTTGGAAGATTTCAGCGTAGCCAGCCAAGGCATTGATACCTTCCTGAATACGTGCACCGCCCGAGTCGTTGATACCGATACACGGAGCACCCATTTTCATGGCTTGGTCCATAATCTTACAGATTTTCAGAGACATGGTTTCGGACAGTGAACCGGCAGAAACTGTGAAGTCCTGTGCGAAGATATAAACCAGACGGCCTTCGATTGTACCGCAACCGGTTACTACACCGTCACCGGGGTAGTGTTTCTTTTCCATGCCGAAGTTGGTGCATCTATGTTCTACGAACATGTCCATTTCTTCGAAACTGCCTTCGTCAAGAAGCATGGCTATACGCTCACGAGCTGTATATTTACCCTTCTCGTGTTGCTTTGCAATCGCTTTTTCACCACCACCGAGACGTGCTGCAGCGCGGCGGTCTATAAGCTCTTTAATCTTTTCAAGTTGATTACTCATGAATTTATATTCTTTAAGTGTTTATACAATTTATGATTTGATGATTTTACAGTCTTGCTTATTCCGGTTTCTCGCAAAGCTCGGTCAGGACACCGAGAGTTGACTTCGGATGCAGGAATGCAATGTTCAGACCTTCTGCACCTTTGCGGGGAGCTTTGTCTATAAGGCGGATACCTTTTTCTTCGACTTCGGCAAGCGCACCGGCCACTCCGTCTTCAACGGCGAATGCGAGATGATGCATGCCACCGTTACCGTTGTTCTTTTCGATGAACTTGGCAATTGTGCTTTTCGGGAGAAGTAGGTTCCAACAATTCGATCTTTACATCGCCCACTTTCAGGAAAGCGGTTCTAACTTTCTGATCTTCCACGGTTTCGATGTTGTAGCATTTCAAACCTAAAACGTTTTCGTAGTACGGAAGGGCTTCTTCAATGCTCTTAACGGCAATGCCCAGATGCTCAATGTGTGAAATCTTCATAACTATATAAATTAATGTTAGTATTGTATCCTTTTAATAAAGGTATAAAGCAGCAC
>ENA-OQCV01000061-OQCV01000061.1-human-gut-metagenome-genome-assembly--contig:-NODE-61-length-29945-cov-5.199544_pt1 | contig 29945 bp, 27 predicted proteins | sample MGYA00242766_ERZ504592 | MGnify/ENA primary metagenome ERZ504592 (study PRJEB26092, sample SAMD00036315) | human gut metagenome | host: Homo sapiens | study: EMG produced TPA metagenomics assembly of...
TTTTTACGCCCTGATATCCGTATTCTCCCATCCGTTCCTTCATATTGTCAGAGAATTTTTGACTTGATTCAGTCAAACCATAATCTTGTATACACTTTGTGTAACAGGTGGTAAAAAAGAACTATGTTTACCAGGACTGCTATAGTTCCAAATTTTGAAAAACGCAGACAGAATTTCGTCATTTTGTCCTGCGTTTTTCTTATGTCTTTTGACAGTTTGACGGAATCCCCAGATACTGGTTACGGCTTTTTCGTCAGAATGACAAGAAACCAAAAAAAATCTTTGTACGATTCTTCCCTAGCCATCCCCCCTCCTTTTCGCTATACTGTCTACAGATGAAAAAAAACGAGTAATCAATCAGCAAAAACACTATGAAATAATTTTGGAGGAATAATAATCATGGCAAGCTTATCATTACAGCACATTAACAAAACTTACCCAAATGGTTTCCAGGCAGTTAAAGATTTCAATCTGGAGATCGAAGATAAAGAATTCATCATTTTCGTAGGACCTTCAGGATGTGGTAAATCTACTACACTTCGTATGATTGCCGGTCTGGAAGAAATTTCCGGCGGTACATTAAAGATTGGTGACAAAGTTATGAACGATGTAGAGCCTAAAGACCGTGATATCGCAATGGTATTCCAGAACTACGCTCTGTATCCTCATATGACAGTATATGATAACATGGCATTCGGACTTAAACTTCGTAAAGTTCCGAAAGACCAGATTGATAAAGCAGTTCGTGAAGCTGCAAGAATCCTTGACCTTGAGAAACTTCTTGATCGTAAACCGAAGGCTCTTTCCGGTGGTCAGAGACAGCGTGTTGCTATGGGACGTGCTATCGTACGTAATCCTAAGGTATTCCTTATGGATGAGCCTCTTTCCAACCTGGATGCTAAACTTCGTGTACAGATGCGTATCGAGATTTCCAAGATCCACCAGAGACTGGGTGCTACAATCATCTATGTAACACATGACCAGACAGAGGCTATGACTCTTGGTACCAGAATCGTTGTTATGAAAGACGGTGTTGTTCAGCAGGTAGATACACCTCAGAACCTGTATCAGAAACCAGGCAACTTATTCGTTGCAGGATTCATGGGATCTCCGCAGATGAACTTCCTTGACGCTGTTATCTCCGAAAAAGGTGGCAACCTTATCGCTAAAGTTGGCGAGCATGAACTGGTTATCCCAGCTGCTAAAGCAAAAGCTCTTAAAGATGGCGGCTATGTAGGTAAAACAGTTGTTCTCGGTATCCGTCCGGAAGATATCCATGATTCCCAGATGTTCATCGAAGCTTCTCCAAGCGCACCGATGACATCCGTAGTTAAAGTTTACGAGCTTCTCGGAGCTGAAGTATTCTTATACTTCGATGTAAACGGAACTCAGGTTACAGCACGAGTTGATCCTCGTACAACAGCTAAGACCGGTGATCCGATCAAATTCGCATTCGATATGGAAAAATCTCATTTCTTTGATAAAGAAACAGAACTTACAATCTGCAACTAATTTTCAGGAATCTTTAATAAACCCGGGGAGTTTTCCCCGGGTTTTTATGTTATAATATAGAATTGGCTGCCTGATTACTTCGATCAGACAATTTGCAAGGATTGCTATAAGCTGACTCATACCCCAAAAGAAAGGATTGACCTAATGAAAATACAACAGATTTTACAGAAATGCCTGACAGACTGGAAGAATATCAGCCAGATTGATTTCTGTCTGCTGGATTCTGATAACCATATCTTTCTCTCTACCTGTGATAAAAAACTTCCTGCAGAATCAAAACTGGAAGAATTTCGCCAAAGCAGTGCCCTGTGTGTTTCCAATACAAGCTGCTGCCTGTATAAGATCATGGAGAACCATTCCATCTCCTATATTCTGATCGTATGGGGAAAAGCAGAAAGTACTGCTACCATCGGAGAGCTGGCTGTATGCCAGGTACAGAGTCTCCTGGCTGCCTATGCAGAGAAAAGCGACAAGAATACCTTTATGCAGAATCTTCTCCTTGGTAGTTATTCTGATGTAGATGCCTTTAACTGCGCCAAGAAACTGCACATTGCAACTTCTGTTCAGCGTGCCGTATTTCTTGTGGAAACCAAACAGACCAAGGATGAGAACGCTCTCGCTACGATCCGGAATATTTTCTCTGCCCGTACCAGAGATTTCATCACAGCTATTGATGATACAGGGATTATCATCATCAGAGAATTACAGTCTACAGAAACTTATGAGGATCTGGAATCAATTGCATATATGCTTGTAGATATGTTAAATACAGAAGCAATGACTTCCGCATGGGTTGCATACAGTAATCTGGCAGAGGATATTTCCAGGCTTCCAGACGCATACAAGGAAGCACATACAGCCCTTGAAGTAGGCAAGATTTTCTACGCAGATAAAAATGTATTCGGATATAACCAGCTTGGAATCGGCAGACTAATCTACCAGCTTCCTGTTTCCATATGTGAAATGTTTATCGACGAGATCTTCAAAGAGGAAACTCTGGATTCTATTGACGAAGAAACCCTGATCACCATCCGTACCTTCTTTGAAAATAACCTGAATCTCTCTGAGACTTCCAGACAGCTTTATGTACACAGAAATACTCTGGTGTACCGCTTTGAGAAGCTGCAGAGAAAATTCGGACTGGATATCCGCGCGTTTGAAGATGCACTGACATTTAAACTGGCGATGATGGTTGTGGACTACATAAAATATTCTAAGAATCATCCGTCATAGATTTCTCAGACAATTTGATAACATCCATCTGCGTGATCAAACCGGCAGACTCTTACAGCTACGTGGCTACGCGATTCCACACCGAATAACTGCTCCGCAGGGACTTACTTGATTCGGTTAAAAAAGCGTTATATCTTCACCAGAAATCTCTGTTGAAAATACAACGCTTTTTATTATTTCTTATATATTCTATTTCGCTTCTTTCAGCAGCATCAGATGCTCTTCCGGAAAATGAATATATTTCGGAACTTTTGCACGCGGATCTTCCTCAAAATTTCCTTTGGGACACATCCACCAGACCGGCTGACAGTCTCCGCCTTTCTTGTTCTTCAGTAAATACTGATGTTCAAAGGTCGTTTCAATATATTCCACAACTTCCACTTCCATGTGGTTCTCTCCGCCTTCAGATGCACCTTTCATCCAGTGACCGCGGATTCCCACATGCGTAACATCATCCGGCACCACATCTTTGGTCTGCAGCATCAGATCCCAGTCCACTGCATAAATACTGTGTTTTCCCATTTTCTGTACAGTTGAGAAATTTTTACACCCTGTCAGTCTGGCTGCCTGCAGAATACCAGGTCGTTCAAAGAGTTTCTTGGTTTCTCCTGTAGTAAGTGCCTGACCGCTGTCCAGAATTGTCAGATGTCCGCAGAACTTGTAAGCCTCATCACGGCTGTGAGTGACCAGAATCATATCACCTGTGTACTCATTAAGAAAGTTCTGCATATCACGCTGCATGATATCTTTCAGATATCCATCCAGTGCTGAGAACGGTTCATCCAGAAGGATGACTTCCGGTTCTCCGATCATCATTCGTGCCAGTGCGACACGCTGCTGCTGACCTCCGGAAAGCTGGCCCGGATAACGCTTCTCCAGCCCGTTAAGCTGATAACGCTCTATGTAATCTGCCACTTTTGCCTTAAGCTGTTTCTTATCCCCTCTGTATCCGCATGCGATATTCTTCTCTACAGTCATGGTAGGAAAAAGTGCATAGTTCTGAAAAAGATAGCCGACCTTCCTCTCCTGCGGTTTAAGATTGATTTTCTTTTCTGAATCAAAAAGAACTTTATCATTTACAACAATTCTTCCTGAGTCCGGTGTCTGGATTCCTGCAATACAGCGCAGAGTCATACTTTTTCCGCTTCCGGATGCTCCAAGGATCCCCATTGGAGAACCATCACTCTCCAGCTTTACTTTCAGAGTGAAGCCATGAAGTTTCTTCTCAATATCCACACTGACTGCCATTACATCCACCTGCCCATCTTCATTCCCTTACCGGAAACGATATTGATCGCCGCAACGATCACAAATGAAATGATCAAGATCACAACTACCCAGAAACCGGCCATGCCATAATTTCCTGCCGCAGTCTCCGAAGCAATGGCAACGGAAACGGTTCTGGTCTTGCCAAGAATGTTTCCTGCGAGCATGGATGTAGCACCGTATTCTCCGATTGCTCTGGCAAAGGCAAGGACTGTACCGGATGCGATTCCGGGTCCTGCTGTCGGCATGACAACTGTCCAGAAGATTCTTCTGTCACTCATGCCAAGTGTCTTGCCTGCTGCGATCAGATTCACATCCACCTGTTCAAATGCAGCGCGTGCATTTCGATACATCAGTGGAAACGCAATTACAGATGCTGCGATCACGCAGCCCTTCCAGGTCTGTACGATCTTAATGTCAAAATTATCCAGCAGAAATGCCCCAAACGGACGTCTCAGACTGAACAGCAAAAGCAGAATGAAACCGGCCACTGTTGGGGGAAGTACCAGAGGCATGGTCAGGATACCATCCAGTATGCCTCTGGAAACAGGTTTCATCTTCATCACCAGTCTCGCAAAGAATATTCCCAGAAAGAACGCGATCACAGTCGCTGTGAAACCTGTTTTCAATGAAATCCACAAGGGACTCCAGTTTATTTCTGCCAGAAATTCACTCATTCTTATTTAGCTTCCTCTGTTGTCTCTGTCTCAGCATTTGTTTCTGTGTCATCTGTTTCTTCTGTTGTTTCTGCATCTTTATCATCTGTTTCGGAAGCATCATCTGCTTTGTATGCTGTAAAGCCATATTTCTCAAACACTTTCATAGCGTCATCAGATTTGATGTACTCAAGGAATGCTTCTGCAGCTGCTGTATCATCTTCAGATGCCTCTTTGTCTTCGATAAGGCCTACCGGATAGCGAACAGGTGTCTTCAGTGCATCTGCCGGAGCTTCTGCGATAACGTCTACTTTATCTGCAACGGAAGCTGCATCTGTAGCATAAACGATACCGATCTCATTACTTCCTTCACTTACTGCAGCAAGAACTTCAGATACATTTTTACCTTCATTGATTTCCATCTTATTTACTTCATCTGTAATTCCAAGATTGTCGAAAATTTCTCTGGAATACTGTCCAACAGGAACGCTGTCACCTGCAAGTGCGATGTTGGCTGCATCTGTGATGTTCTCAAATCCTGTAACTTTTGTTTCTCCATCCTTAGGTTTGATCAGAACGACTTTATTCTCAAGGATATCTTCTACAGTATCTTTCTTAGCCAAATTTTCGTCTACCAGAGCATTCATCTGTTTATCAGCTGCTGAGAAAAAGATATCACAGCGTGCGCCTTCTTCTATCTGTGTCTGTAATGTACCTGAGCTGTCTGCATTGTAGAGGATTTCAACATCAGGATATGTCTCATTGAAGTCTTTCTGGATTTCTTCCATTGCATTGCTTAAGCTCGCTGCGATGAATGTGTTGACTTCACCTTTTAAGTCTGTATCCGCTGCGAAAACTCCTGTGCTGAGCATTCCTGCACTCAGTACTCCTGCCATCATTGCTGCAATTAATTTCTTTCTCATGTTTTTTATCCGTCTTCATTTCAGTTTTGTTTTGTTTATTTGAGTTTTGTTTCTTTTGTGTCTATTGTACAAACTTTTGTATTCTTGTCAATTTTATTTGTATATGTTATCATGTAAATGATAGCAGATTGAAATGCCTTATTTTTATCGGCAAAAACAACTTTCCGGCCTTTGATCGGGTATCAGATAAATCGTTACTGTTCACTCCGTTCTCAGTAACGCAGCCAAAATTCATTCCAGATTGCCTGTGGCAATGGAATTTTGGCTTGTATGTCTCGGGATTTTGGCATATCCATGCCAAAACACCTCGCGGGATAGTGGAGTGTGAACAGTAACGATAAATCTATAGAAAAAAAGTAATAAACAGTGAGGTGATTATCATGAAATTAAGTGCACGCAATCAGTTAAAAGGGAAAGTAGTAAGTATCAATAACGGAGCAGTAAACTCCATCGTTTCTATTGATATCGGCGGTGGAAACATTATCACTGCAACCATCTCCTGTGCAGCAGTTGAAGAATTAAACCTGAAAGTAGGTTCTGATGCTTATGCAGTGATCAAGGCTACTAATGTCATGGTAGGTATCGATGAATAAACTTTACACAGCTCAGGAGGTCGCAGACCGTTTGAAGATCAAAAAGACAACGGTCTATGAACTTATCAAGCGCGGTGAGCTGGAATCTTCCAAAATCGGAAAACAACTCAGGGTCAGCGAAGAGCAGTTGACACAGTATCTTAACAGAAGCAGTTCCGGCAATTCCGAAAGCGGGCAGGATATTCCATACACTTCTGTTAATTTTGAACCTGAGAGCTCTCTGCTGAAGAGAGATTATCTGCTTCATTCCAGTGGTATCATTTTAGGCGGCCAGACTTCTGCCACCCTGGAGCTTCTTCTCGGCAAAATGTCCGCTCATCCTGATGGCCTTCCTGTCCTGCAGTCTCATATGAATGACTATAACGGACTTTATTCCCTGTATTTCGAAAAGGCACATATCGCTGCTACCAGTCTGGATATAGATGATATCCGTCACCTGGTTCCCGGAATCCCGCTGATACTTCTTTCTTTATATAAATACTCTGTCGGCTTCTATGTACAGGCCGGAAATCCTGAAAAGATTTCTTCTGTGGAGGACCTGACGGATCCGAAAGTTGTTTTTATGAATCGTGAAAAGGGAAGTGCCCGCAGGGTTTATCTGGACCGTCTGTTAAAAGAACGGGGAATCTCTTCTGAAAAAATCAGCGGATACAGAAATGAAGCTGTCTCTGATATGTCATCTGCATCTGCTGTTTTTGAGCACAGAGCGAATGTTGCTTTTGGAGAAGAAATGATCGCACGTTACTTTCCGGGACTTGATTTCGTCCCTGTGACTGATATGCAGATGTATCTGGCAATTCCTGCGGAATCTGTGAGAAAGCCGGGGTTCTCTGCTCTTGTGGAAATTGTACAGTCTGAAGATTTCAAAACTGAGATTCATCATCTGACAGGTTATGATACCTCTTATACCGGCGAAATGATCTGCATATAAGAAACCATATAAGAAACCTGTAACATAATAAAAAGCCCTGCTGTCCGGGATATACGCTTATGACGTACATGCCGCTTATACAGCAGGGCTTTTCTTATGCATTAACCAAGAAGTGTTTTTCCGATAAAGTATCCAAGCACCAGAATACCAAGTGCGATTCTGTACCATCCGAATGCCTTAAAGTCATGTTTCTTTATGTATCCCATCAGGAATTTGATTGCGATAATGGAAACTACAAATGCCACTACCATTCCCACGATCAGGATCATCACCTCTGTTCCTGTGAAAGAGAAACCGAATTTCAGGATTTTCAGAAGACTGGCTCCGAACATGACCGGGATTCCCAGGAAGAAGGTAAATTCTGCTGCTACTGTACGGGAGGTTCCTGCAAGGATACCACCGATAATGGTGGAACCTGAACGGGATGTACCCGGAACTACGGAGAGTACCTGGAACAGACCGATGATGAGTGCAGTCTTAAATGACAGATTTTCCAGATTTGTACAGGTTGGTCTTCTTCTCTTGTTATAATTCTCAATGACAATGAAGAGGATACCATATACGATCAGTGCAATGGCAACTACTACATAGTTATTAAATTTCTCTTCAATGACATCATTAAACGGAAGTGCGATAACAATCGTCGGTATACAGGCTACTATAATTTTAAACCAGAGTACCCATTTCTCTTTATCACAGAACTTCTCCACAAAAGTAAGAATTCCTCTGGATACTGCACCATGCCTGTTAAGCACTGCCTGCTGTTTCTTTGAAATTGGTCTGATATAAAACGGCCACAATTTGTTCCAGTAGAGAACTACAACCGCGAGGATCGCGCCAAGCTGGATCACTACGAAAAACAGATTCTTAAAATCCTCTGTCACATTCAGTTTCAGAAACTCATCCACCAGGATCATATGTCCGGTACTGCTGATCGGGAGCCATTCTGTGATTCCCTCTACAATCCCAAGGAAAATGACCTTTAACAGTTCAATAAAATCCATAATCTTTCCTTTCTTACAGCATTCATCTATTTTCTTTTATCTGCTTATATGATTATATTACACACCATGATGCTGGCACAACTGTAATTTGCAATTTTCGTACAATAGCAATTCTCATATAAGATAAAATATGACAGCAGCTGCCATCTTCCACAAAGAAAATGCAACTGCTGTCTTTTCATTTTATACTATATCATTTATCTGCTGTCAATCGGATATTCGCAATCCGCTTTCGCTACGTGGCTCTACACCAAATAACTGCTTCGCAGTTTATCAGAAGGGGCTTGTACCCCTTCTGATACAAGCAAGTTCCCCACCCACTGCTTATTGCTCTTCGCAATTGAAGCAGGGGACTTACTTGATTTGGTTAAAATTATCTTCTTGCGATCGTAGCAATATCAATAAGAGATAAATTGTTCAGGTCTGTGTTCTCAAGGCTGGTTGCCAGCGCTTCTGCTGTATCCAGAGAAGTAAGGACATTGACACCTGTCTCGATGGCGTTACGTCTGATGACGAAACCATCTTTCTGATGCTCTACACCCTGTGGCGGAGTATCGATGACAACGTCGATCTTATGACCAAGGATAAGGTCCATAAGGTTCGGTGCAGGCTGCTCCAGCTTGTTTGTACGGATAACTTTGATCCCGTTTTCTTTGAGGACTTTTGCAGTTCCCAGTGTAGCATAGATTCTGTATCCAAGTGCTTCGAATCTTCTTGCGATCGGGATGATATCCTGTTTGTCTTCGTCTTTAACAGTGATGATCATGTTTTTATGTTTCGGAAGACGGATACCTGCTCCGATAAATGCTTTGTAAAGCGCTTCATTGAATGTCTCAGCAATACCAAGGCACTCACCTGTTGACTTCATTTCCGGTCCAAGACTGATATCAGCGCCGCGGATCTTCTCAAATGAGAATACAGGCATCTTGATCGCATAGTGTTTTGCTTCCGGCTGAAGTCCCGGTTCATAGCCCATATCCTTCAGCTTGTATCCAAGGATTACTTTTGTTGCAAGCGGAACGATCGGGATACCGGTTACCTTACTGATGTACGGTACAGTACGGCTGGAACGCGGGTTAACCTCGATTACATATACATCATCTCCAAGAACGATGAACTGGATGTTGATCATACCGATTACATGAAGTGCTCTTGCAAGACGTCTGGTATATTCTGCAATTGTCTCTTTTGCTTTCTCGCTGATGGTCTTTGCCGGGTATACAGAGATACTGTCACCGGAATGGATTCCGGCACGTTCGATATGCTCCATGATACCAGGAATCAGGATATCCTCGCCGTCGCATACTGCATCGACTTCGATTTCCTTACCCATCAGATATTTATCAACAAGGATCGGGTGCTCCTGTGCGATCTGGTTGATCACACCGATATACTCTTCTACGTCCTCATCGCTTACAGCGATTCTCATGCCCTGACCACCAAGTACATAGGAAGGACGAACCAGAACAGGATAGCCCAGCTCATTTGCTGCTTTCTTAGCTTCCTCAGCAGTAAATACTGTCTGTCCCTTTGGTCTCGGGATCTCACATTTTCAAGAATCTCATCAAAGAGCTCACGGTCCTCTGCTGCATCTACGTTCTCCGCAGATGTTCCGAGAATCTTAACGCCCATCTTTGTCAGTGCTTCTGTTAATTTGATAGCTGTCTGACCACCGAACTGTACAACTGCTCCGTCCGGTTTCTCGATATTTACCACATTCTCAACATCTTCCGGTGTCAGAGGCTCGAAATACAGTTTATCTGCAATATCAAAGTCTGTACTTACTGTTTCCGGGTTGTTGTTGATGATGATGGTCTCATAGCCTTCTTTTGCAAATGCCCATGTACAGTGTACGGAACAGAAGTCGAACTCAATACCCTGACCGATACGGATCGGACCGGAACCAAGTACCAGGATTTTCTTTTTATCCGGTGTTGCTACTGCTTCATTCTCTGTGCCTTCATCGCCGTATACAGAATAGTAATATGGTGTTGCTGCCGCAAACTCTGCAGCACAGGTATCAACCATCTTATATGCCGCTTTAATCTGATATTCTTCACGAAGAGCTTTAATCTCTTCTTCTGTCTTGCCTGCCAGACGTGCAACGATGTAGTCCGGGAATTCCATGCGTTTTGCTTCAAGGAGAAGCTCTTTTGTGAGCTTTCTGGTCTTAAGAGCATTTTCCATGCCTACAAGGATTGCAATCTTATCGATAAACCAGATATCAATCTTTGTGATGTCGTGAAGCATGGACTGTGGCATACCACGACGGATTGCTTCTGCAATCTTCCAGATTCTGCGGTCATCTACGATTTCCAGCTCCGCAAGGAGTTCCTCGTCTGTAAGCTGTGTGAAATCATAGGACATCAGACTGTCTACGTGCTGTTCAAGAGAACGGATGGCTTTCATCAGGGCACCTTCGAAGTTATGGCAGATACTCATAACCTCACCTGTTGCCTTCATCTGAGTAGTAAGGGTTCTCTTTGCAGTAATAAATTTATCAAATGGAAGTCTCGGGATCTTAACTACGCAGTAGTCAAGCATTGGCTCGAAACTTGCATATGTTTTTCCTGTGATCGCATTCGGGATCTCATCCAGTGTGTAGCCCAGGGCAATCTTTGCTGCAACCTTTGCGATCGGGTAACCTGTTGCCTTACTTGCAAGTGCAGAGGAACGGCTTACACGTGGGTTTACCTCGATTACACAGTATTCAAAGCTGTCCGGTTTCAGAGCGTACTGAACGTTACATCCACCTGTGATTCCAAGTTCTGTGATGATGTTCAGGGCTGAAGTACGGAGCATCTGATATTCTTTATCTCCCAGTGTCTGAGATGGAGCAACTACGATAGAGTCACCTGTGTGGACACCAACCGGATCAATGTTCTCCATGTTGCAGACTGTGATGCAGTTTCCTGCACTGTCACGCATTACTTCATATTCAATCTCTTTCCATCCTGCGATGCAGCGCTCTACCAGAACTTCACCTACACGTGAAAGACGAAGACCATTCTCCAGGATTTCACGAAGTTCATATTCATTATGAGCGATACCGCCGCCGCTTCCACCGAGTGTGTAAGCAGGACGGAGAACTACCGGATAACCAATGGTGTTTGTAAATGCAAGACCATCTTCTACTGTTGTAACAACCTTGGATGCTGCGATCGGCTCACCGATCTTCTCCATGGTATCTTTAAATTCCTGACGGTCCTCCGCTTTCTTGATTGTCTGGGCAGTTGTACCGATCAGTCTTATATTGTGTTCTTTGAGGAAACCTTTCTCATCCAGCTCCATGGCAAGGTTTAATCCCGCCTGGCCGCCCAGTGTAGGAAGGACGCTGTCCGGTTTCTCTTTCAGGATAAGCTGTTCTACTACTTCTACTGTCAGAGGCTCGATATAAACTCTGTCAGCGATATCTTTATCTGTCATGATGGTTGCAGGGTTGGAGTTAAGAAGAACAACCTCAATGCCTTCTTCTTTCAGGGAACGGCATGCCTGTGTTCCTGCATAGTCAAACTCTGCTGCCTGGCCGATGATAATCGGGCCGGAACCAATTACAAGTACTTTTTTAATGTCTTTATTTCTTGGCATTATTTATTTCCTCCCATCATATCCATAAATCTGTCAAACAGGTAACTGGAATCCTGCGGTCCCGGGCATGCTTCAGGATGGAACTGTACAGTAAAGATATTCTTTCCTTCGTATGCCATACCTTCGTTTGTGCCGTCATTGACGTTAACGAATGCAGGTTTTGCAATGTTTTTCTCTTCAAGTCCCTCAGCATCTACTACATAGCCATGGTTCTGGGAAGAAATGTAAACACGTCCTGTTGCAAGGTCTTTGACCGGATGATTTCCGCCTCTGTGTCCGTATTTCATCTTATGGGTATCTCCACCTGTTGCAAGAGCCATAAGCTGATGTCCAAGACAGATTGCAAAGATCGGAACTTCAGAATCATATAATTTTTTTATTTCCTTTATAATAGAAGTACATTCCTTTGGATCTCCAGGGCCGTTACTTAACATAATGCCATCCGGATTTGCCTCCAGAATCTCTTCCGCAGGTGTCAGTGCCGGATAAATTGTAACCTCACATCCTCTTTCATTCAGGGAACGTGCAATGTTTCTCTTTGCTCCCAGGTCAAGAAGTGCTACTTTCGGACCGTCGCCTTTTAAAATCTCTTTCTCGCGGCATGTTACCTTCTCTACTACCTTACCTGTTGTATATGCTTTTAACTGGGGGATAATTGTATCTAAATCATAATTTTCATTGACGGTGATCATACCGTTCATGGTACCTTTCTCACGAAGGATTTTCGTTAAGGCTCTGGTATCAATTCCGGCAATACCTGGAATATCATGCTTTGTTAAGAAATGCTGAATCGTGTCCACGCTTCTGAAATTACTTGGGACACGGGATAATTCGCGGACAATAAAGCCGTCCACCCATGGCTTTGATGACTCCTGATCATCATAACAGATTCCGTAATTCCCAATGAGGGGATAAGTCATACATACTGCCTGTCCTGCATAGGAAGGGTCGGTCATTACTTCCAGATAACCGGTCATGGAAGTATTAAAGACGATTTCGCTGATAACGTCTCTCGTTGAACCAATGCTTGTACCTTTGAACACATGGCCATCTTCTAATATCAGAAATGCTTTCATACAATCTCCCTTTCTTATCTTTATTGTGTCTATCACTTATTTTTTCCTAAATCTTCAAAATTGTATCACAGCAAAGTGCTTTTTTCAACCTTATAAGATACTAAAAATAATTAAGTTGATATCAAAAACTTTTTTGTAATTTCAGGCAGATCCGATCACATGTATTCACTGCTTTCTCATATCCAAATACCTCTATAAAATTTAAATTATCCTCTTCTCTGTGCAACTCTACACCGGATAACTGCTCCGCAGTTTATCAGAAGAAGCTTACACTTCTACGTAACAAATTGTGCGTTTTGAGGATACTGTAAAAGAAATTAAAAAATTTTCAAAAAAGCTATTGACTTTTATCCATACATCGGTTATTATAAATGAGCAGTCGCGAGAGAGCGATTGATAAATAAGAAATGCAGAAGTGGCGGAATTGGCAGACGCGCAGGCTTCAGGTGCCTGTGGTAGCAATATCGTGTGGGTTCAAGTCCCATCTTCTGCATTATTTTTTTCACTCAAAAAAGGGAAACTGATACAGTTTCCTTTTTTTCTGTTCTTATGATACAAAAGACATCAGATAACGGTAAATCTTCCATGTGGTTTCATTATCGTAATGAGTTCCGTCTGTTGTCTTATATCCCTGCTTTTTCAGATAAGAATAAAGATCTGCATATTTCGCACCGGCAACTTCTTTTTTCATTCTGGCATTGAAATCTTCGATTTCCTCATTTGTTACATAAGGATCTTTGGTTACCTGTCCCACTGCCACAATATAGACATCCGCTCCCTGCGCTTTCCATTTTGGAATCTCCTCATTCAGCAGACTGATATAATTTGAAATATTGTATACATCATTAACACCAAGCCAGACAAAAATATCTTCATTTCCTTTCATCTGCTCCTGCAAGGTTTTCAGGGCAGTATCTCTAAACCATTTATACCCCATTCCAATCTCACATATCCATGTAATGTTATCGTTCTCCACAACATCTTTCATCATATCTGTTCTGGAATCTCCGATCATAATAGTCTTTCGCATTACTGCCTCTGCCGGATCACTCAGTTCAGAATATACAACATTTCCCTGATTTCGTACATATGCCCGTATTCTGTAATAATAAGTCTTTCCTGAAACAGTACCTGTATCTGTATAACTGAATGTTGTATTACCGGAAACTATATTGATTCTTTTATATCCTCTGTCCTCGGATTCTGACCGGAATATCTGATATCCTTCTGCAGTTTTGATTTTTTTCCATTTGATCAGGGTTCCGCTTTCTTCTCTCACTCTTATCCGGGTGATCACAGGTTTTCCGGGAGCTGTTTTTATCTCCAGTGCTTTCGATGATGGGCTGTACAGAGTTTTGTTTCCCTGTTTCAGATAAGAACGTATCTTATAAGTGTAGAGCTTATCTTCAGAACCTGTCAGTGTAAAACTGGTAATGTTCCTGTTCTTGATCCTTCCAACACATTTGTATTTCCCGTAGGCTTTATAATACAGAAAAAATCTGATAGCCGGAAGCCTTCTTTACTTTATTCCAGTTCAGAGTCACTCTGTTTCCGGCTGCTGTTCCGGACAATACCGGTGTTTCCGGTTTTGCAGATGCTGCGGATGCCGATACTGTTCCAAACAGCATTACCGCTATCAGCCAAAATAAAGAGAAACTCTTTCTGATATATTTCACATGACATTCCTCCCATCTATAACAATTCACCTGTAACAATACCGGATTATCCACAGTATTTTACGGAATTGCCATAATCAAAGAGCCGGCTCTGTAAAAGATATCTGCTCTCACATCGCCGGCTTGATTTTATACTATTCTCAATTATTTTTTGTATTATTTAACTTTCACGCTCTTCACTGTGCTGTAACCTGTATATACTTTGGAAGATCCTACCATCTTATATGCACGTGCTCTGAAATAATAAGTTTTACCACTTGTCAGCTTTGTCCTATTTGCGGTCAACTTTGTAGTTCCTTTTACAACCGTACCCTTCTGGGATTTCTTGGATGATCCACAGTAAACATCATATCCGTCTGCACCTGCAACAGCCTTCCAGCTTACGGTTGCCACACCTTTTTTGGTGGACTTCACAGAGATTGCCGGCTTTGTACCTGTTGCTGTAGCTTTTACTTCTGCGGAATTTGACCAGGATCTGAGGTTCTTATTGGCATCTTTTACCTGTACAGTTGCTGTAACTCTGTATGTATAGGCTGTTCCTGTAGAAATCACATTATCTGTGTAATCTTCTCCGAACTCCGCGTCAGCCAGATCACCATTATCCCATGTTTTAACAGTTTCATATGCACCGTTGCCTGTTTTCTTCTCCAGTTTGTAAGAAGCATCATCTGTACTGGAACCAACGTTTACCACGATCTGATCCCATGTTGCAGATGTGATGGATGCAGTTGCCTTCAGCATTTTGACCTTGGATGAAACTCCTGCATCACAGCTGAACTGCTGAGGTACGGCAATCCATTCCGGTGTAAAGTCAATAGAAGGTGTCTTACTCAGTGAGTTTCCGTCAAGGTATAAGGAAACTACCTGAGATCCTTCCTTGCTGTTTTCCAGTTTCAGATTTGTGATCTTATTGTTTCTAAGATCAAGGATTCCCTGAAATCCGGCACAGTTAAATGAAGTGATGGCATTATTGGAGGCATTGACTTCTGAAAGACTCTTTACATAATCAGTATCTCCGATGTTCAGTCCTGCATTTGCCTGTGTGGTAAATTTATTGGAGCTTGCATCTACGAAATCCAGGTTCTTCAGATATTTCTTGGAAGGCATTACTACCTTTGTCAGTTTATTGCTTCCATACTTCACTACACGAAGATTTGTGCATTTGCTGAGATCCAGAGTTCCTGCAAGACTGTTATTACTCAGATTCAGATATGCAACTTTTGTATTCTTTGTAATATTTACAGAAGTAAGTTTGTTATTTGCCGCAAACAGATCTGTCGCATAGGTGAAATATTCAATGCCTTTCAGGTTGGAAATTCCAAGTCCTGAAACATCGATCGTCTTGGCTGCTTTGATCTCTGCCGCTGAAAGTTGCTTATCCTTGTCTGTATCAATATTGTCTAAAACATACTGGCGGAACTTCGCATCCGGGAAGTTCGCTGAACTGACTGCTACTGCTGATGATGCTTCAGCAGCATCAGACTGAAATTCAGATCCGTCCTCTACATCCGGAGCTTCCTCTTCCGCTGAGTCAACAGACTGTTCTTCTATTGTTGATGTATCATCACTAAAATCAGCAGCCTGAACACTGATACCGGAAGTCATCATAGCTGCACTGATCACTCCAGCGACTAATAACTGATTTAATTTTCTGTTTTTCATCTTTCCCTCTCCTGTTCGTAATTTTCATACCTTTTGATACGATATAAAATTATCATATTTCATATCAATTTGCAATATATTTTAATTATACTGTAATTATCTGGTAAATCTGTAAAAATAATTTACCCTGCAGTTACTTACTTCTCTTCCATTGCTTCTTTTTCCACTGGTGTTTCTTCCACCGGCTGTTCCTGTGCTGGTTCTGGTTCTGTTTCTGCTGCTTTCTCTGTCTCTGGTTCTTCCGGCTGTAATTCTTCTGCCGGTGTTTCTTCCGGTCCATTACTCCCATCTTCATCTTCATCTGAAGATACAATATCATTTTCCACATTCTTCGCCGGTTCCGGAGTCGGGCATGGCGTTCCGCAATACGGACAGAAACTTACATTAATATCTACCTCCCGCTCGCAGGACGGGCAGATTTTCTCTCCTTTCAGGTTCGCCGCATTATCCTTATACTCCCTGATTTTCAGATAATGCTGATCAATCTCCTGACATAAAGCACTTAACTCACTATCAATTCCATCACCCTGAGAATGTCGTCTGTAAACAATATCACCGATATCAACTTTGATTTTCTCAATAATGCGCTCTTCCCCTGTGATTTTACTTCTTATCTTCTGCGCCTCGATCGTCTGCTCTGCGCGGGCACCTAATTCTCTTGTAGTCTTTCCCAGTTCCTTTGTTGTTTTGAAAATGTCTTAACTAATCCATCAAAAAAATCTGTTCCCATAATATTTACTCCCTTCTATTATTGTCCTCATAATGTAAGAACAAAACTATATTAATTAATGACTACCCTCCAGCAGGATCGGCTCCTGTCCGCGAAGAAGGATCTTCGGACCACCGTTTCCTTCTATGTATTCTCTTGTGATCACAACCTCTCCTATGCTGTCATCTTTCGGAATCTCATACATGATATCCAGCATATACTCTTCCAGTATCGCACGAAGTGCCCTGGCACCTGTATCTCTCTCCAGTGCTTTTGCAGCAATTGCATGAAGCGCCCCGTCTTCAAATTCCAGTTTCACTTCATCCAGTGCAAGAAGTTTCTGATACTGTTTAAGAATCGCATTCTTCGGCTCCTGCAGGATCTTCACAAGCATATCCTCATTCAATCCGTCCAGAGTAAAGATGATCGGAAGTCGTCCGATAAATTCCGGAATCATTCCAAAACTGCGGATATCCTCCACTGTTACTTTCTGAAGCAGATGAGGATCATTATCATATTTATCCTTCAGGTCTGCATAAAAACCGATAGATGCCTGCTTGTTCAGCCTTTCTTTAATGATATTCTCCAGATCAGGAAAAGCACCGCCACAGATAAACAGAATATTACGTGTATTAACAGTTACAAGCGGTACCATTGCGTTTTTGCTGTTTGCACCTACAGGAACTTCCACCTCACTTCCCTCAAGAAGCTTCAGCATTCCCTGCTGCACTGCCTCACCACTGACATCTCTCTGGTTGGTGTTCTTCTTCTTGGCAATCTTGTCAATCTCATCAATGAAAATAATACCATGCTCGGCACGCTCCACATCATTATCTGCCGCTGCCAGAAGTTTGGAAACAACGCTCTCTATATCATCGCCAATATAACCGGCTTCTGTAAGAGAAGTGGCATCTGCAATTGCAAGCGGCACATCCAGAAGTTTCGCCAGGGTTTTAACCAGATAGGTTTTACCGCATCCGGTTGGTCCGATCATCAGCATATTAGATTTCTCAATTTCAATCTCATCCATTGTATCTGTTGCCACACGTTTATAGTGATTGTAAACCGCTACAGACATTACTTTCTTGGCTTTCTCCTGACCGATCACATACTGGTCAAGGGTTTCTTTGATCTTATGGGGAGCAGGAATATTTTTCAGATCCAGAACCGGTTTTCCTGTTTTCCTTTTCGTTTTTTCTTTCTTTGGCTGCTGCACCGGATTCTGGAAGTTGCCCAGATCGATCATACTCACATTCGGCATATTCAACAGGTCAGAATAATTGAACTTACCCTCATTAAACTGCTGATTCATAGAATTAAAGCTCTTCTGCATACAATCTGTGCAGACATGTATGTTATTGGGAAGTTCGATCATCGGACCGGCCTTGCTCTCAGGTCTGCGGCAGAGAAAACAGAATTTTTCGGATTTGTTTCTCTTTTTCTCTGTATCTTCGCTGCTGTCTATTATTTCATCATCATTATAGTTCTCGCTCATAATGACTCCTTTCTATATCCTCTTATTCGTAACAGTACAGTGCTCCTGCAGGATAGCAGGCTGCTGGATCATTACGCTTATTTAACTGAATTATATCATACAATTCCCTTATAACAAAATGAAAGTTTTATAAACACAAAAAGAATCGTTACTGTTCACTGATAATATTATAAAAGACACCGCCGCATGGGCGATGTCTTTTGTTTTATTCATTGTCCGGTCTGGTGCCGAGAGTCAGCCCTATAGTATTTTCTTCATATTCCCCATTAGTGGCTCTTGCAATAACTGCCTCAATCTTCTCTCCCGATTTATAATACTGCAGTTTATCCAGCAGATCATCACCATCACTGACTTTCTGTCCGTCGAATTTTACGATGATGTCGCCTTTACAGATACCTGCCTCCTGTGCCGGGGAATCATCCTCAACATTTCTTACAAAAGCACCTGTGGGCATATTATACATCTCAATTGCCTCTGTGGTCAGACTGGCAAGACTTACTCCCAGATATCCCTTTTTTGCTGCTGTCTACTTTCTCCCTAGTCTCACGATTCATCAGTTCTTCCAGAATAGGCTTTGCCTTGGAAATAGGAATGGCATATCCCATACCTTCTACAGCACTGTCTGCGTATTTTGCAGAATTGATGCCGATCAGCTCGCCTTTCATATTCAAAAGTGCACCACCACTGTTACCCGGATTGATTGCCGCATCCGTCTGGATCAGCCCTGTACTGTTCGTTCCGTCATCTGTAGAAATCGTCCGGTTCAATGCACTTATCCAGCCTGATGTTACAGACTGACCATATCCAAGCGCATTACCGATCGCAACTACCTGCTGCCCTACTGCCAGATCATCCGAACTTCCTATCTGAGCAATCTTGATCTGATTTAAAGTGTCCTCAGGGATATCCGATTTCTTCACCGCAACTACTGCCAGATCATTATCAGCATCTGTACCCTTAATCTTGGCACTGACCGCATCCTCTACATTCAGATCTCCATTATCTCCCGCATTCACAGTCTCTGTCTCTGCATTTGCCACATCATCCCCGATAAAGCAGACACTCAGAGTTGTAGCTCCATCCACCACGTGATTATTCGTTGCGATCAGAAGCTCATCATCATTATCTCCAACGATAATCCCTGAACCTGTTGACGCACTCTTATATTGGCGGGAACTATATCCGAAAAAGCTTGGTATTTCCTGAACACTGACAGTAGTGATCGCAACTACAGAAGGCATGGAAGCCTGAGCCACTGCTGCTACTGTTCCATTCTCAGAGTCAGACAGCACCTTATCGGCAGTGCTGTCATCTGATGCCGTTTCCTGAAGATCCACACTGTCTGTAGTTTTAATCTGCACCGAAGACTTACCTGTATTCAGGAATCTGTCTGCTGCAAAATTTGCCGCCTGAAATACAACTGCCGCCACCAGGCCAAAGATCACAGCCAGTGCGATTGTCGCCCCTGCTTTTTTCTGAAAAGAATTCTGATTTCTTCTGTGTCCAGAGGGACCGGATGGTTTCAAAACAGTTCCCTGTTCTTCATGGAACTGATAATGTTCATATCTGGGCTGCTGACCGGAATCATCTGTTTTTTCACCCAGGTTTCTTTCATCATTCATGTAATCTGCTCCCTTCTGTTCCTGTATTACTGTTTATCGGAACACTCCCCGAAATAAACAATGATCTGTAACTGTTTTATTTCTGCACAGTTACAGCAATTCTTCTCCTGAACTCTGGAATCAGTATATCAATTAATTGTGTTCAAAATGTGACAATTATCGTAAATTGGCGTGTCTTAAGGTTATCCGCTTACCTTTATTTTCTGTTCCAGTAATATGGACTCATGGTACATGCAAGAACAACTTTCCGGGGAAGTTTTCTGTATCTTTTCCCCAGAAAATATCCTGCATATTTCATTCCGCTCTGCCAGATCAGCTGAGGGATCAGCCAGAAGTGTCCCGTCCTTATCAGATAGCCCAGGCTTCTTTTTACCAGACGGATTCCCTCTCCCTCAGAAGGTACTCCTTCAAAAATTTCCGGATGCTCTGCCTGGGATACTCCCAGATCGAAGTTTCTGTGAAACTGCTGTCTTCCGGAATAATTATGGGAATGATACACTCTCGCATCTGCCGCATAGACAACTGAATAGCCTTTCTGAATCATTGTTCCGGCACAGATCATATCTTCATTGAAAATCGCCCGCTCTGTAAAACCGCCTGTTTTCTGATAAATCCCTTTATCATAGGCCGCACACACATTAGAACAGAAATAGGTCTTGATCCCGTACTTATCAATATCAGCCAGCGACTTTACCGAGGACTGCTCCGGATAGTTAAAAGAACGGGTATAACGTTCCAGAAAGCGACAGTCTGCCCTGGGTAATTGTCTTGCATAGGCTGCTCCTGCACCCGGATTTTCACTGACAGCACAGACAAGATTTCCAATTACTTTTCTGTCAGCAGGGAGAGCATCCTGTGTCATAAAGATCATAATATCTGCATTCGAAAGTTCTGCTGCCCTTCTTCTGGTTCCGCCATGATCAAAATCCTTCTGTTCCAGGTGATGAACCTCAAGGATCGGACATTTCTCCCATTCTCTGTTCCAGTACTGCTCTCCCGTATTCATAACCAGAATCCTGCAGGGACGGTATTCCTGTTCTTCCAGCCTGTGCAGCAGTTCTCCAAATTCTCTGCCGGGACGATAGGCAGGAATGATTACATCAACTGTCGCAGTGTCATTATATTTTTCCTTATGCGTCATCCTCAACACTCCTTATCTGAAAAGAGGACCATCCTTTCCAACAGATGGTCCTCTTTTCTATTATTTATATTTTTATAGCAGTTCCCTGTTACTGTTCTTCAGAACTTGCTCCGGAATCTGCTGCTGAATCATCGCTGAATCCATCGTCGCCGCCGGTCTCATCTCCACCGGTGTCATCGCCGCCGTCGTAGTCTCCACCACCAGTGTCACTGCCGGTGTCATCGCCGCCATTATCATAACTGCCGTCATCACCACTGTTATCATAATCGCCACCGCCGCCATTATCTCCGCCGCCATTATCATAACCGCCATCATAACCACCGTTATCATAATCATTGTCATAATCATAATCGCCGCTGTTATCCGTACTGCCGGAGGTATTATCGCCGGACCATACAAAAGTGTCATTTGCATTTGTGGTATCAGTGTCCTGTGTCGTAGTCTTGGCTGCATCATCCAGCTTACTTTCTCCGCCGACGATCTCAAGTATCTTATTACTGCGGGCCACTACCTCAGAAGACGGAGTATAATCCTGATCATCATACAGGAACTTGTGAAGTTCAACTACATTGTTCTCAAGATCAGTAGGAACAATAATACTTCCCTTGATATTGGAGAATTTAAACTTCTGCGGAAATCCCGTACTGTCTGTAAATTTATATCCGATCAGAGTCGGAATAAGTCCCAGAATATCCTGTTTTGAAAGAGATGTTGTAACCATCGGGAATACATCATCCATAATCTTAAAAATAGAAGAAAGACCCGCTATCTTCGCCTTGTCAAAGAGCATTCCAAGTACTCGTCTCTGACGCTCTGTACGTCCCATATCAAGACTTGCAGTATAACGGATACGGCAATAGGATGTCGCCTGTACACCGTTCAGATGATAAGTTCCTACAATGGCTTCCTCATCTTCCGGCTTTGGCTCCGGTTTCTCGATTGGAGTATAATCTTTTCCTGTCAGCTTGGATGTTTCCACGCAATAGTTATTCATATGTTCAATTTCCGCATAAGATAACGGAATATCAAGACCGCCAAGATCATCTACCACTTCTACAAGTGCAGAAAAATCGGCCGTCGCATAATCGGAAATATCCAGATCCAGGTTTGTATTTAACATAGTGATCGCCTGTTCCGGACCACCCAGCGCATAGGCTGCATTTGCCTTCGTATAGGTATCATCTCCAACATTGAGAAGTGTATCTCTGTACACGGAAACCATACGCACTTCTTTTGTATCGTTGTTTACACTCACAATGATCATGGTATCACTGTTCTGTGCAGAATACTGGGAGCCTTCCCCTCTGGTATCAATACCAAACAGCACATAGGTCTTGTATCCTGTCATCTTTGGTGCTTCCTGGTTTACGACTAATTTTTTCCTTTTTCAGTTCCGGCTGCTCAATCTTATCCAGCCTGGAAGAAATCTGTCCATACACATACAGCCCGCCAATAAACAGCAGCAGTACAATGATTTCAAGCACAAACAGTACTTTTTTCTTTTTTCCTGGTTTAGCCATGACTTTTTCCCCTTATCTTAATATGCATTTTGTTTATAAATCCCTTGAAAAATGTAAGGAATATAATCTTGATATCCAGCCCTATGCTCCAGTTTTCAATGTAATAAAGGTCATATTCGATTCTTTTTCTTATGGATGTGTCTCCGCGGTAACCATTCACCTGAGCCCAGCCGGTAAGTCCCGGGCGAACCTGATGTTTCACCATATATCTCGGGATTTCTTCTCTGAATTTCTCTACAAAAAAGCGGCCGCTCCGGTCGTGGTCCCACAAGACTCATGTTACCCTTCAGTATGTTGAAAAGCTGTGGCAGTTCATCAATACTGGTGTGACGCATAAACTTTCCGATGGGTGTTACTCTTGGGTCATTCTTTACTGTCCATGCCTTCTTCTCTTCCGATTCCAGCTGTACTTCCATGGAACGGAACTTATACATCCGAAAGGTCTGGTTATGAAGTCCAACCCTCTCCTGTTTATAGATCAGTGGTCCCGGTGATGTCAGCTTAATGATAGCACACATTAACAGCATCAGCGGTGAGGTTACTATGATTCCAACAATAGATCCTGCAATGTCCATCGCCCGCTTGACCAGTGCATTGAATGTATTGTTCAACGGTACATAACGGATATTGATAACCGGAAGTCCCAGTATGTCTTCTGTATATGGTTTTGTCGGAATGATCTTATTATAATCCGGGATAAACTTGGTGTGTACTCCGGATTTTTCACACAGTGCTACAATCTCTTCCAGGCGGTAATATTCACTTAAGCCCAGAGTGATCGCTATTTCATCCAGCCGGTTCTCCGGAAGTATTATATTCAGATTGGCAATCCTTCCAAGAACTTTGATTCCCTTGTACTCTGTTCCTGCCGGAACATTGTCATCCAGTATTCCGCGGATCACATATCCCCACTGAGGATTGGCAAGAACTCTGTCAATGTATTCCTCTGCTGCGCGGCTGTATCCCACACAGATCATCTGTTTCTGATTCAGTCCCTTCTCTCTCATATTTCTCAGAAGAGCGAAAATCAACATTCGGGCACACCACTGAAGCACAATATTGATTACATAAAACATAATATAAGTAGAACGGGAAAAATCGCTCTCATCTATCATGTAAAATGTAAACATCAGAATAAGGAGCCCAAGCGAGTTGGCCTTTACAATATTAGCCAATACAAGCCGACGCCCCTGCATCCGCATGGGAGTATACAATGTGAAAGCCTGATACAACAACAGATAAACCGGTACAATAAAAACCAGCATCAGCATATACTGCTGAAAGCTTCTGGTTCTGACTGCTGTTGCTGCCATAGGACCAACAAAACGGATCAGCCATGCCAGAAAATATGACAGTACCAGTACAATTGCATCAATGATCATATGGAGACGACTGAAATTCTTTTCATTGTCCTTTAGCAATCTTTTGTCACCTCAGTTTTTTTATCGTTTCTATATTATAATAGTTGTTTTATAAAAGCAATAAAAATTTATCTTTCTTTCTTATCATCCGCACAAACGCCTGAAGATATTCACCCACAATTCAACTTGAATCCTAAAATAGTTTGACAGATTTTGAAATTTAAAAGGTATTTTATGATTTTTTTTACTGATCTGGAATCCATTCTTAATTCCCGCAATATACTCTCTTCCGAATCCTTTCAGCGTAAAAAACAGAATTTTGATTCCAAATCCCACAACAAGAAACGGAAGATTGATAATAATCTGTAACACCGGCATATTTTTGTATATCAGATAAATATTATTTCTGGAAGAATACCGGATCTTGAACTGATTATATCTGGATCCGCTGGTACCGCTTCCCACATGGTATACCATGGCATCAGGTGCATACCAGTTTTCATATCCGTAGATCCTGGCCCGGTATCCCACGTCCATGTCCTCCAGATATGCAAAATGTTCTTCGTCAAAATATCCCAGCTCATCAAAGATCTTCTTTCTGTAAATAGCAGCTCCTGCGCAGGAAGCAAAAATCTTCTCTTCCTTTTCATAGGTATGGATATCTTTCCCCTTACCTCTTGCATAAGCCCATCCAAGAGCGCAGTAATAGTTTCCTGCATCATCCAGCCTGTCCCTGTCATGAAACTGAATCATTCTGGCAGCACAGGAGAAAGCTTTAGGATGCCTTTTGATGGCTGACAGCATTTCTTCTATAAAATTCTCCGTTACTTCAATATCATTGTTTAAAAGCAGTACATAAGGTGAGCGTGATGCTCTGATCCCTTCATTGACCGCTTTACAGAATCCGAAATTCTCCGGCAGTTCGATCAGATGGACCCATGGATACCTTGCAGCAACAAAAGCACAGCTTCCGTCATTGGATCCATTATCCACAAGAATTACATCAAAATTGCTTACAGTCTGACACTCCAGACCTGCAAGTACGCCATCCAGATAAGCCATCCCATTAAAATTCGGAATGATCACTGATACTTCCTGCATGATTTCCTCCCTGTCTTCTCTTTTTTCTGTCCTGCTTCTGTCTCCATTCCCGGGATTGGCTTCAGAGAATAATTCCATTTGGTAAGAGACAGGTTTTTGTTATAACAGGGATCTCCGTTTTTGAGAATGTCTATCCAGTGACATCGCATATATTCAATCTCCGTCTGAAAACGGCGCACCTTCTCCTTGCTATCTTCAGCTCCTCTGGTCTTTGATTCCATATGATAAAGCTTCGCATAGGGATCATATACGATCAGATAGCCGATTTTTTCTTACTTTCAGGCAAAGATCCACATCATTAAATGCCACAGCCAGTTCTTCTGTAAATCCTCCTGCCTGCTCAAAAACCTCTTTCTTCATCAACAGACAGGCGGCAGTCACTGCACTCATATCCTGAAGAAGGGATGCCTTATGCAGATAGCCGGTACGGTCCGCAGGCATATCTACGAACATATGCCCCGCAATACCGCCCATTCCGATCACACATCCTGCATGCTGGATCGTATTATCCGGATAAATGAGCTTTGCTCCGACACCGCCCACTTCCGGACGCTGACACACTCCAAGCATTTCTTCCAGCCAGTCCGGATTGATGGATTTTAACATCATTATTCAGGAAAAGCAGATATTCTCCCTTTGCATGCGCCGCAGCAAAGTTATTGATGGCAGAATAATTAAATTCTTTTCCCCATCTCAAAAGATGGATCTTCCGGTTTCCGGAAAGCTCTTTATAATATCGGAAAATTCTCATCAGTGGTACTGTTATTCTCCACGATTATGATTTCAAAATTCTGATAACCGGTATTCTTCTCCAGCATTTCCAGACAGGTCTGAAGAGTCTCTTTCTCGTCTTTGTTTGGTATGATAACAGACACCAGAGGGTTTTCCCTGCACCGGATATTTCACCCGGTAAAAGCCCAGATCCTGTGTATGGCTTACCTCGCCCTTTTGTACCTGTTCTCTCAAGATGAGCTTCTATTGCTCTCTTGCCGGCTTCAAATGCGTACATTTTACTGGCAGGATTATCTGCAGTGGAGGCTTTGTGTGTTCTCCAGTGATACAGGATTTCCGGAACATGTAAAACCTCTCCGGCATTCTCCGTACAGCGGAAGATAAAATCGTAATCCTGAGCTCCGTCGAATTCTTTTCGGAAACCTCCGGCCTTTTTCTACAATACTCTTTCGCACTACAAAAAAGTGGCAGATATAATTATTGGAACGCAGGAGATCCAGGTTAAAATCCGGTTTCAGATGTGGCTGAAAATGCTCGTCCAGTTCTGTTGTAACTTTATCCTCGTCTGTATAAAGCGCATCTGCCTGCGAATGATCCTGCAGTATTTTCACGATCTCATATAATGCATTGGGTGCCAGCAGGTCATCATGGTCAAGAAGCCCCACAAATTCACCTTTTGCCATTGCAAACGCGCGGTTTGTGTTCTCTGCAATGCCAAGGTTCTCTTTGAGATTGCAGAATCTTACCCGGGAATCTCCGGCTGAATATTCTGCCAGTACTTTCTGCATCTCCTCATTGTCCGGACTTGCATTTACGATACACAGCTCCCAGTTTGAATAAGTCTGAACGATCAGTGATTCTATCATCTGTCTCAAAAATTCTACAGGTGTCTGATAAGCCGGAACTGCAATGCTGATCAGCGGTGAATAATCAAATTTCTGTTTCCTCTGTGTTTCCAGTGTTTCCTCCGTCGGAATGTAAGCCCGGTACCATGGACCATATGGTACTTCTTCCGGTTCGAAACGTTCATGCAGCCTGATCCAGAATTCCTTTGGTCCATAATGCTTCATGTAGCGGAACCCTTTCCGGATCGTATAGGGGGAAAGCTTCCTGAACATTTTCGTCCACTGGATTTTCCTCCTGCAGATGGTTTTTTACTCATATGATAACCTCGATTTTTACTATGATTTTTTATTTTAACATTGTATGATATTTTTTGCAAGAAAGGAGAGAAATGTGTTATACTGTTATTGTTTTTATGTTATCGTTTTTATGTAACTGTTCACATACAATGAACAGTTACTTCTCAACATTTTTATGCACAGGAGTATTATATATCATGATGATAAAGCAAAAAAAGAATCACTGCAGCCCTGCTGGCTCTGGGACTTGGGGCTGTCACCATGTTTTCACAGTTTCCGGTATCTGCTGCTGAAGAAACAGCCCAGAATACAGACGCCGCCGCACAGACAGCAGATCCGTCTGTCGTAGTCACCAACGGTATCGACGGATGGCCCCAGGCTTCCGATATTTCGTCTGCCGCGGCAATCGTAATGGAAACTTCCACTAACACAGTCCTGTATTCCAAAAATGCAGATCAGCCTCTTTACCCTGCAAGCGCAGTCAAGATCATGACCTGCCTGGTTGCTCTTGAGAACAGCAGTCTGGATGAACAGGTAACCATGACTGCAACCGGTGTTTCCGGTGTTACTGACGGAGGAGCCAATATTTCCTCACAGTTAGATGAGGTTTTCACCATGGAACAATGTTTATATGCCATCATGGTTGCCTCTGCCAATGATATCGCACTGCAGGTAGCTGAACATGTGGGAGGTTCTGTGGATGCTTTTGTACAGACAATGAATACCCGGGCACAGGAACTTGGCTGCACCAATACTGTCTTTACCAATCCTACCGGTCTTCCTGATGAGAACCAGCATATCACCGCCCATGATATGGCTCTGATCATGGAAGCAGCTATGGCAAATGACACTTTCCGCACCATTGCAGCAACTACTTCCTATACACTTCCGGCAACAAATGTTTCCGGCGGTGAACGTGTACTTACAAACAATTTTACCATGATAAACAGCACCAGCGACAGTTATTATAAACCCTGTATCGGCGGTAAGGAAGGGTACACAGAAGCTTCCGGAAGTACCCTGGTATGTGAAGCTTCCAAAAATAACATGAAGCTGGTATGCATTGTATTAAATGGCGCATCCGGTGTTACCGATGATGAAGCGATCGCGCTTCTCAATTATGGTTTTGACAATTTTGCACCCCTTACCATCGCAGACGATGATTTTAACCGTCTTTCCGGTGGTACAGTCATTGCACCAAACGGTGCCACAGAAGATAATCTGACCACAGAAGATACTTCTTCTGACGGACAGATCACACGCCAGTATTACTTTGGAGGAACTCCTGTAGGAACTGCTATTCTGGAAGACGCAGAGCAGCAGACAAATGATGCCGCAGTAACCGGTCAGAAGAATATGGAGGCAGCACAGGCATATTCTGCTTCCCACACAACTGCTCCTTATTATATCATCGGGGCGATCGGGGCAGCATTCCTGCTGTTTTTCCTGTTCCTGATGATCAAAGTGATCAAATCCTGAAGCCTGCTTCTGAATACCAGACAGTAACCATTTCTTTGATAGATAAAACAGATAAATTTAAGGGACTTCCGCAAAAGCTTTTCATGCGGCAGTCCCTTTATTTCTTTTAAGGCAAGATTAAAAATGCCCAGCAGGCAAATGGCGAAATCACCAGCAGTACAGTCAGTACTCTGTATATCAGACTCCGCACCTTTTCATTTTTCACTGTTTTTGTCAGAATATTATTCCAGCCCAGCGTAACAAAGTACATCAGAGGATATAATGCAGGCATAAGATATCTTCCCTGTGGCTGATTATCACTGTAATAAACATAATACAGAAACAGAAATACCGGAATCATAATCAGAAATACCATCATCAAATGGAAAATACCTTCTTTATTCCACTCTCGGGATATCACCTTTGTTTTGATCTTCCATCTGTCATTTCCGACTGCTTTCCGCTGTGCAACATACATTTTTTTTTCTCAGATCAAATGTCTCTTTTACAAAAAATACACTGATGATCCCAACAGCAAAGAACAGCATATACAGTTTGCTGACCGTATATGGCATATAAATTTCCATCTGTCCAAAAGTACCGATGAAACTCACACACACTGTCAGAATCCAGTTATGATACCAGCCGGGATCCTGATAAAGGATAATATCTTTCCAGTTCCATCCCAGCTTTTCAGGAGTCGGATACCGTGACGGTCTGTAATCCTTCTGAGCATATTTCTCAGCACACTCCGCACAGGCTTTCCTTCCCAGGAAATCTCCGTTATACAAAACTGCGTTGCGGATGAACCACCAGCCGCAGAGAACTAAAATAACTGCTGCGATCACTGCTCCTCTGCTGAAAAGGAAACGAACTCTCTGTGAAAAAAGCTTCTTCTCTGCAAAGTAATACCGTAAACAGAAGAAGAAAAAACTGCAGAGTATCCAGCCGTATGCATTATAATAAGACAATGCACATACAGCCATTCCCACTGCAAGAAGTATACAGTTTTTCCATGTCCAGTCTTCTGTCAGATAAGAGGCCCATGCATACAAGATCATGGCTGCTGCCAGCAGTGCCAGTGAGTCTGTATTCACATAAGTTCCCATAAAGATTGCCTGTGGCATAAATCCTGCCAGTGCTGCAAACAGCCATCTCACTTCTTTGGAATATTTTTCTTTCGGAAATAATTTACCCGAAGCCTTCACAACAAAATACACTGCACCTGTGACAAACAGTACATCTGCCATACGTGCAATTTTGAAAATGGAATATCCCGGATCTGCAAAAAGCCGGAATATTCTCATAAATAATGCAGACACCATATAAGATACAACCGGATAATATGCATAGGAAATTCCCCATACTTCATTCCTGATAGTCGGATCATCTCCCCTCGGAAGAGCTCCATGGTGTTTATAGATGTAATCTGCAACATCATATCTCATCTGTTCATCCGGTCCTGAATCAAAAGGCTGTGTCATCGCCCAAGGTTGTCAGCAGGATAAACGCCAGAAATACAAAAATGAAATTTCTGTTTTTTC
>ENA-OQCV01000062-OQCV01000062.1-human-gut-metagenome-genome-assembly--contig:-NODE-62-length-29560-cov-3.418204_pt1 | contig 29560 bp, 42 predicted proteins | sample MGYA00242766_ERZ504592 | MGnify/ENA primary metagenome ERZ504592 (study PRJEB26092, sample SAMD00036315) | human gut metagenome | host: Homo sapiens | study: EMG produced TPA metagenomics assembly of...
TTAAAATATCGGTATCATTCACAACCGTGAATTCGAGGAAGGTGTCCTCAAATTGAATTCTAACGACGGAATCTCTAATGGAAAAGGTGCCGCACTCCTTAAAAAAGAAATTATATTGTCTACGAACGCTAGAAGCGTCATCTGAAAAATCATTCCCGCAATCTGCACGCCCCACTTTGCAGGATATTTCACCCGAATTCAGTTGCCGTAGCCCGCTAACGGCGCCCTCATCCGGGCAAAATATCCCACAAATTGTGACGCACATCTTGCAGAAAGCCTTTTTCAGACACGCTCTAAACAGATCACCCTTTGACATTCATTTCAAAAATATTTTGTCAAAAGCAGATTGCTATAAATAGCTGCAGGGAAATACAGAAATATTATAAAAACAGGCAGGAATCAAACATGGAAATAAAAAAACAGACAAACCTCAGAGGAGAACTCACTGTACCCGGAGATAAATCCATTTCCCATCGTGCAGTCATGTTCGGTTCTCTTGCACAGGGTACTACAAAGATCACACATTTTCTTGAGGGAGCTGACTGTCTCTCTACTATCTCCTGTTTCCGGAAAATGGGAATCGATATTGAAAGAAATGCTTCCGAAATCCTCGTTCATGGAAAGGGACTTCACGGACTCAGTGCTCCGTCTGAAACTCTGGATGTGGGAAACAGCGGGACTACCACAAGACTGATCTCCGGAATTCTGGCAGGACAGTCTTTTACCAGCGAATTAAACGGCGACGCTTCCATTCAGTCCCGTCCAATGAAAAGGATTATGACTCCTCTTCTGTCTATGGGCGCTGATATCGTAAGTCTGAGGGGCAATGGATGCGCACCTTTGCGTATTACAGGAAGGCCTTTACATGCCGCTCATTATCAGTCACCGGTTGCTTCCGCACAGGTAAAATCCTGCGTGCTTCTGGCTGGTATGTATGCAGATGGGATTACCAGCGTTACTGAGCCGGTACTTTCCAGAAATCATACGGAAATCATGCTGAATTATTTCGGCGCAAATGTAAATTCCCAGGGAACAACTGCTTCTATTGAACCGGAGCCTGTGCTGAACGGACGCGAGATTAAAGTTCCCGGAGATATTTCTTCTGCTGCTTACTTTATCGCAGCAGGGCTTCTTACTCCCGGAAGTGAGATTCTTCTTAAAAATGTAGGCATTAATCCAACCAGAGACGGAATGCTTCGTGTATGTAAGGCTATGGGGGCTGATATTACTCTGCTGAATGCAAGTACAGAGGGTGAGCCTACCGCTGACCTGCTGATCCGCACAAGCAGTCTTCACGGAACCACTGTTGAGGGTGAGATCATCCCCACACTGATCGATGAAATCCCGATGATCGCTGTAATGGCAGCTTTTGCAGAGGGGACTACTGTTATCAGGGACGCACAGGAGCTGAAGGTAAAAGAATCCGACCGTATCGCAGTGGTAACAGAAGGACTGAAACGCATGGGAGCTGATATTCAGCCGACTGATGACGGAATGATCATCCATGGAGGAAAGCCACTTCATGGTGCCGAGATCAATTCTTATCTTGATCACCGTATTGCCATGTCCTTTGCTGTTGCAGGTACAATTTGTGACGGTACACTTACTATCAAAGATGGGGACTGCGTTAAAATTTCCTATCCGGAATTCTATGAAGATCTGTACTCTCTCGGAAAATAGCAACTGTCATTTATAATTATGCTGCTGTCAACATATCACTTTTTTTATGTTTGTTGACAGCAGCATAATTTTTACTGTTCACCTGTAATATCCCGCAAGATGTTTTTTATCCTGCATATCTTTTGTCTTTCTGTACATACTTTTCATAACAAAGCATAATTTGCAATTCCTGTTTAAAGTATCTTCATACTCTCTCAGATTGTATTTTTATAGATACTTGAGAAAATTTTATCCAAAATAGCCTTTTCTTTTTCCGATAAATCGGTTATAATGTGAATCGTCAGAAGATTGTTATTATTTTAACATTATTCGATTTGTTTTACTATAGCAGGATTTCACACTCTGATGGGCTGGATTAAGATGCATTATTTATGAGGATTGCTATAAACACTGATATTATAATTTTCACGGTGCGTATACCATACAGGTATACAGCCAGAGAGGAGCTAACATTTATGAAAATCTTATTTTACGGCACAAAAAACTACGACGAAGAATTTTTCGAGAAGCTTCTTCCTTCCTATCCGGGAATTACAATTAAATTTACTGAAGCAAATATTCACGAAGAAACTGCTTCCCTTGCAAAAGGATATGAGGCAATCTGCGCTTTTGTAAACGCTGATCTGAGCACTCCTGTTATCGAAGAGCTGAATGCTCAGGGTGTAAAACTGATCCTTATGCGCTGCGCAGGATATAACAATGTAGATCTGGAAACTGCTCACAAATTCAGAATGAAGGTTCTGCGTGTTCCGGGATATTCTCCGGAAGCTGTGGCTGAGCATGCAATGGCACTTGCGCTGACCGCAAACCGCCACACACATAAAGCATACATCAAATGCCGCGAAAACAACTTCTCTTTAAGTGGTCTGATGGGACTTAATTTCTATCAGAAAACTGCCGGAATCATTGGTACCGGGAAAATTGGACAGGCAATGGCAAAAATCTGCAAAGGTTTTGGTATGAGAGTTATCGCTTACGATCTTTTCCCGAATAAGAGCCTGGATTATCTGGAATATGTATCTCTGGATGAACTTCTGGCGACCAGTGATCTCATCAGTCTTCACTGCCCGCTTACAGAAGAAACCAAACACATCATCAATGAAGAAACCATCGCCAAGATGAAAGATGGTGTAATTCTTGTAAACACTTCCCGCGGCGGTCTGATCAAGACAGAGGATCTGATCTCCGGAATCCGTGATCATAAGTTCTTTGCAGTAGGACTGGATGTTTATGAAGAAGAAACTGATTTCGTATTCGAGGATATGTCCGAGCGTATTCTGCAGAGCTCCATTACCCAGCGCCTGCTCTCCTTCCCGAATGTAGTGATGACTTCTCATCAGGGATTCTTTACAAAAGAAGCACTGACTAACATTGCTGAGACTACTCTCGAAAATGCGAAAGCATTTATGGATGGGAACGAACTGAAGAACGAGGTTCTTTCCTGATAATTACAGAAATATGATCACGGGGGGCTGTCGCAATAATAATTCCAGCGACAGACCCCCTTGTGATTAGTTTTTCAGTTTTAGTTTCTGATTTCGTTGTATCTGCAGAATCTGATGTTTCAGTTTTATCCGCAGAATTTTTTTGCAGAAGAATCTGAAGTTTCTGCTTTATCTGTATTTTCCGTTTTATCTGTAGTTTCTGTTGCATCTGTAGTATCTGTAATGTCAGCGGTCTCTTCCTCAGGCTCATCAATCTGTTTCATATCCTCGTCAGAAGTATCTGCATCCATTTCATTCAGCTCTTCTTCTGTCAGCGGTTCAAGATCATCCTGATAAATTTCCTTATTTGTAATATCATCTTCTGACTTCTTCCCACATCCGGCAAGACCGATGGATGCCAGAAGCATTCCTGTAATCATAAAGTATTTTATTTTTTTGCATTTTAATCATCCTTTCGTCTGTTCCACATAACACAAATGGTGTTTCATTTTCAGATAATATTTATTCTGCTGTTCTCAATCTGCCTGCCAGATCTTTTATTTCCTGTATGATATCTTCTCTGTCTCTGACCGGCACTTTGTCTGTACGGTTTACATATACAGTCCCCAGACTGTCACAGCTCATCTGACGAAGCAGCATCTCTGCCGTACTTTCCGCTTTTTCTCTGGGTCCGATACTTCCTGCTGTCAGCAGAACTGCTCCTGTTTTCTTCTTAGGAACAGGTTCTTCTTTACGGATATATCTTGCGCTGAAATAGGTCTGCAGTCTGCTCATCACAGCAAGAAGCATTCCCGTAACCTCCTCAAAATATACAGGAGATGCCATAATAATATGGTCACATTCTTCAATGTACGAAAGAACCTCCTGCCATTCATCTTTGACTGCGCATCCTGCATGGTCAAAACACCATCTGCAGTCTATACACGGTCGGATATCTGCCCTGTAGGCATTAACCACCTTAAAATCCCCTCCAAGATTTTCCTGCAGAGTCCGGATCATATATGCAGTTTCACCGTTCTTTCTCGGTGAACCGTTGAATATCAATGTTTTCATCTTTATTTTTCCTCATATTCTTTCCTGAGAAGTGCTATCTCACGTACCCATCTCCTCATTATCTTTGAGTGCTTTCAGAGCATGTTTCATACGCTTTAGAGCGTGTCTGAAAAAAGGCTTTCTGCAAGATGTGCGTCACAATTTTGTGGGATATTTTGCCCGGATGAGGGCGCCGTAGCGGGCTACGGCAACTGAATTCGGGTGAAATATCCCGCAAAGTGGGGCGTGCAGATTGCGGGAATGATTTTTTGCAGACACGCTCTAGGATAACACATCTCTTTTTTGCTGTCTGTAATATTTATGTAACCTTTTGTCATGGTATTATAACAAAAAGTACGGTTTTATGAAAAGACTTATTTCTTGACGATTCTGTGAATTCTCTATATACTTTGAATATATCCTATAGCAATTACGATTTATTTTTTGTTAATTCTGATCATCTGTTCAGATATTTTAACTGCCCGGTCTCTTTAATAGTTTTTTTAATACTATATCTCTAATCTATTATAAACGAAAGCGAGAACTATACATATGAGCCTACAATCCAACAAGCGAAACCAGACGAAATCTTCTTCTGCACGCAGGAAAGACATCTACAAAAAAGTCAAAATACTATCAGGAAAAAATGGCAAAAATTTGCTGATTGCAACAGGTATCGGTATCTTTGTTCTGGTTTTTATACTTATTCTGGCAGGTATCCGCGGATGCAGCAACTATATGAGTTCCAGACAGGCAGCAACCAAAAAACTGTTTCCATGAACGCTTCTAAGGACAACAGCCAGAAAGCATCCTCAGATTCTCAGAACACGGATTCTTCCAATGCTACAGTATCTTCTCCTGTTTCTCTGACACTCAGTGTTGTCGGTGACTGCACTCTTGGCACAGATGAAACTTTTGATTATGATACCAGCTTAAATGCTTATTATGAAAATTACGGTGCAGATTATTTCCTGCAGAATGTAAAAGATATTTTCTCCACAGATGATCTGAGTATTGCAAATTTTGAAGGAACACTCACCGATTCTGATGAACGGGAGGATAAAACATTTGCATTTAAAGCACCCGCATCCTATGCCTCTATTCTGACAGGCGGATCTGTAGAGGCCGTAAATACCGCTAACAATCACAGTCATGATTACGGTGATCAGAGTTTCGATGATACTCTGGCAGCACTGGATGATGCAGGAATCGTTCATTTCGGATATGATGAAACTGCTGTTATGGATGTAAAGGGAATCAAAGTGGGATTAGTCGGTATCTATGAACTGTACGACCATCTTGAGCGCGAGCAGCAGTTAAAAGACAATATTGCAAAAGTAAAGGCAGACGGGGCACAGCTGATCGTAGTGATCTTCCACTGGGGTAATGAAACGGAAACCGTTCCGGACAGCAACCAGACAACACTTGGACGCATCGCGATCGATGAAGGCGCTGATCTTGTATGCGGACATCATCCGCATGTACTTCAGGGCATTGAAACTTATAAAGGCAGAAATATTGTATACAGCCTCGGAAACTTCTGCTTCGGCGGCAACAGTTCTCCAAGTGATATGGATACCATGATCTACCAGCAGACCTTTACTATTGATGCCGATGGGGTAAAAAAAGACAACGTGACCAATATCATTCCCTGCTCCATTTCTTCTGCTGCCTATGATGGATATAATAATTATCAGCCAACTCCGGCAGAAGGTGATGAGGCAACAAGAATCCTTGGAAAAATCAATGAGCGGAGTTCCTGGATTTCTACTGCAGAAGGCAGTACTTTTACTGCAAAATATAACAGTAATAATGACTCCCAGAGCAGTTCTGCAGATACAGCTGCTTCAGATAGCGATATCGTTGATATGAACAGTTCAGCTTCAGATGACACAGACGCAGAGACATACGACGAATCCTATGATACCGATAATTCGGACGCCGAATAAATGGAGCCTTCATTCATCCAAAATCACATCAATACTTCAAAAGAGCTGAAAAATCCAGTTAAGGACTTCTCAGCTCTTTTTTATATTTTTACTATGCTTTTATCAGACAGATAAAAGCATCCTCTTCGCTACTTGCTCATAACCAGATAATTGATTGATATAATTATTTGGGTGACATTATATGATAATCATAGCATCTCCAAAAGAGCAAAAATCTGTACTTTTCCTGCACTGCAGTCTCATAGGCATGCATGATATTCTCCTTGCCTGCCAGCGCAGACACCAGCATCACAAGTGTGGATTCCGGCAGGTGGAAATTTGTGATCAGGCATCGATCATTTTGAAATGATAGCCCGGATAGATAAAGATTTCTGTCCATCCGCTTCCGGATTTCAGAATTCCATCTTCTCCTGTTGCAGATTCCAGTGTTCTGCAGCTTGTGGTTCCTACTGCTATTACACGTTTACCTGCCTTCTTTGTGTCATTGATCAGCTTTGCCTGATCCTCCTCTACTATGTAGAATTCGGAATGCATATGGTGGCTTTCCACGTCATCTACTTTGACAGGGCGGAAAGTTCCGAGACCTACATGAAGAGTCACATGAGCGATATTGACGCCTTTTTCCTTTACTTTTTCAAGAAGCTCTTTAGTAAAGTGCAATCCTGCTGTCGGTGCTGCTGCGGAGCCTTCGTTCTTTGCATAAACTGTCTGATAACGGTTCTTATCTTTCAGTTTATGTGTAATATAAGGCGGCAGAGGCATTTCGCCAAGCTGATCCAGGATTTCCTCAAAGATTCCTTCATAATGGAACTGGATCAGACGGTTTCCCTCGTCCACCACATCAATAATCTCACCTTTTAAAATACCATTTCCAAATGTGATCTTAGCACCCGGGCGTGCCTTCTTTCCGGGTTTTACCAGACACTCCCAGATATCATTCTCTCTTCGCTTCAGAAGCAGGATCTCGATCAGTGCTCCTGTCTCTTCTTTATGTCCGTATAACCGGGCAGGGATTACCTTTGTATCGTTGATGACCAGGCAGTCTCCCTCTTCCATATAATCCAGAACATCTGTGAAATGACGATGCTCAATGCTGCCATCTTTTAAAGACAGATGCATCAGTCTGGATGAACTTCTGTCCTCCAGAGGATCCTGAGCGATCAGTTCCTGAGGAAGGTCATAATAAAAATCTGATGTTTTCATTTTATCTGCTCCTCTTCTTCCTTCCACTGTTTCCTTAACTGGCGCACATAGTTCCATTCTTTGTTTGTCAGATCAGCTTTCTTAAGAAGATCCGGGCGTCTTTTTGCCGTGCGGTAAATTGACTGCTCTCTGCGCCACTTTTCTATGTTTGCGTGATGACCGGACATAAGAACCTCCGGTACCTTTTTGCCATGCCACTCTTCCGGACGGCTGTACTGCGGATACTCCAGAAGGTTTCCTGCAAAGGATTCTGTCTCACCGGACTCCTGATTGTTCAGTACACCCGGAACCATTCTTGAAATGGAATCCATCATGACCATTGCAGGAAGTTCGCCGCCTGTAAGCACGTAATCTCCGATAGATACGTAATCTGTGACGATTTCCTCCAGAACACGCTCATCAATTCCCTCATAGTGTCCACAAAGGAATACCAAATCCTCTTCCTGCGCCATTTCTCTGGCCATAGCCTGGTTAAATACCTGCCCCTGAGGAGTCAGATATACAACTCTTGGCATTTTTTGCCGTACGGTTTGCAATCGCCTCATAAGCAAGGTAAACCGGTTCTGCCTGCATCAGCATTCCGGCACCGCCGCCATAGGTATAATCATCCACTTTCTGGTGCTTATTGAATGCATAATCACGAATGTTCACTGCCTCCAGTGTGAGGAGACCTTTTGTGATCGCACGTCCGGTAATGCTGGTATTCATGCCATTTTCAATCATCTCCGGAAACAGGGTTAAAACATGAAAATTCATTTATATTAATCCTTTCATCAGATGAATGGTCATTACATTCTTCTCCACATCCACATCAAGGATACATTCCCTGATAGCAGGGAGCAGAATCTCTTCGCCTTTGGCATCCTCTACTACATAGACATCATTAGCGCCTGTTTCCATTACATCTTTCAGAGTTCCAAATTTGCTTCCGTCTTCGAGAACTACATCCATACCGATCAGGTCTGCAATGTAATATTCATCTTCTTCCAGCTCCTGCGCTTCTTCTCTCGGGATCCAGAGTTCTCTTTTTTTATACATCTCTATATCATTAATATTATCAATTCCCCTGAATTTCAGGATTACAAGGTTCTTGAAATACTTAACATTCTCTATTTCAAGCTTTCTTTTCTCTCTGCCTGTGTCAAGCAGAACATATTCCAGATCCAGAAATCTGTCTGCATCTGTGGTAGGATATACTTTTACTTCCCCGCGTATTCCGTGTGTCGTAGTGATCACACCAACTTTTAATAAATCTTCCATCTGCTGACTCCTATAATTTTCATATCATACGTCATTTGCATTCTGCTTTTATGCCTGCTCACAGCGAATGCTGATCCATATTCCAAATCCGCTTAAACCCAAATCAGGAGCCATGGGATGTTCCACAGCTCCTGACCCTTATTTTCATTGCAGAATATCTACAATCACTTTTTTGCTGCTTTTTGAAGAAGCTGCTTTTACCACAGTTCGGATCGCTTTCGCAATTCTTCCCTGCCGTCCGATAACCTTGCCCATGTCAGCAGGTCCGACTTTCAGTTCAACGATGATCGCGTCTTCCTTTTCTGTCTCAGTAACAACTACTTCATCCGGATTTTCAACAAGAGATTTTGCAATTACTTCCACTAATTCTTTCATTACATACCTCCCTGACCCGTCCCCTACGGACGCTGCAGAAATACCTTATCCTGGTAAATCTGAATTATTTTTCGATTCCGGCATCTTTGAGGATTTTTGCTACAACGTCTGTAGGCTGAGCTCCTGCTGCAAGCCACTTTTTTAGCTGCTTCTTCATCAACTGTTACAGCGCTTGGCTCAAGGTTTGGATCGTATGTTCCGATTTCTTCGATACATCTTCCATCACGTTTGCAACGGGAATCTGCAACTACGATTCTATAAAAAGGTGCTTTCTTCTGTCCCATTCTTCTTAATCTGATTTTAACTGCCATTGTTTCTTTTCCTCCATTAAATAAAATATATTGTTTTCTTATGTTATATTACTGTTCAGCTATGAAACAGTAACTTTTATGTCAAAGCGTTATCCGCTTCGCTAACTTCTCAATTACAGTCCGAACGGAAGTTTAAATCCACCGCTGCGCTTACCGGCTTTTCCGCCCATAAGACCAGGCATCTGTTTCATCATCTTCTTGCTCTGCTCAAACTGTTTCACCAGACGGTTTACTTCAGAGACATCTACTCCTGCACCTCTGGCAATACGGTTCTTTCTGGAAATGTTCAGGATTGACGGATTACTTCTCTCCTGAGGTGTCATGGAAAGGATAATTGACTTGGTTCTGTCCATGGCTTTCTCATCGATCATTCCCTCAATATCCTTCATCTTACCGCCCATACCTGGAAGCATATTCAGGATACTGCCGATACCGCCCATCTTGTTCATCTGTTCCATACTGGTAAGGTAATCGTTGAAGTCAAAGTCCATTTTCTTTAACTTCTTCTGCATGTCCTGCGCCTGTTCTTTATCGATGGAAGCTTCTGCTTTCTCGATCAGGCTCATGACATCACCCATACCAAGGATTCTGGAAGCCATACGTTCCGGATAGAACTGCTCCAGATCAGAAAGTTTCTCGCCCATACCTACATACAGAATAGGCTTACCGGTTACTGCCTTGATAGAAAGGGCTGCACCGCCTCGGGTATCACCATCCATCTTGGTAAGAATGACACCGTCGATTCCTACTTTATCAGCAAATGTGCTTGCCACATTTACCGCATCCTGTCCGGTCATCGCATCTACGATGAGGATGGTTGCATCTACCTGAATGTTCGCCTTGATATCTGCAAGTTCCTGCATCATATCTTCATCAACATGAAGACGACCGGCTGTATCGATAAGTACGACATTCTGCTGATTTGCCTTCGCATGCTCTATGGCTGCTTTCGCAATATCCACAGGCTTCTGCTTATCTCCCATGGAAAATACTTCCACGCCCTGTTTCTCGCCGTTGACCTGCAGCTGTGTGATAGCCGCCGGACGGTAAACATCGCAGGCTACTAAAAGAGGTTTCTTACCTTTGGATTTCAGCTTACCTGCAAGCTTCGCAACTGTGGTGGTCTTACCTGCACCCTGCAGACCTGCCATCATGAACACTGTGATCTCATTTCCCGGGCGAAGAGGCAGATCTGTTGTCTCACTTCCCATTAATTTCACAAGTTCATCATTAACAATCTTGATCACCATCTGACCCGGATTCAGACCGCTCATAACGTCCTGTCCGATTGCCTGCTCCTGTACAGATTTAGTAAACTGCTTCACAACCTTAAAGTTTACGTCTGCCTCTAACAGAGCCATCTTTACTTCCTTAAGGGCAAGCTTAACGTCCTCCTCTGTCAGGCGGCCCTTGCTTCGCAACTTCTTAAATACATTCTGCAGTTTATCTGTCAAGCTTTCAAATGCCATATGTTATAACTCCTCTAAAATCTCATTGGAAATATTTACAATTTCATCGGAATGATATTCCCGGGCAAGTACACGGATCTGCTTTACCTGTGCCCGTATATTCAGGAATTTCTCTACAAGATGAAGCTTCTGTTCATACTCTTCAAGGGTCTTGTTGCATCTCTTGATCATATCATGCACACCCTGTCTGCTGATGCCCAGATCCTCTGCGACTTCACTCAGCGAGTAATCCTCCAGCACCACGCTCTCATAAACCTGCTGCTGTCTCTCTGTCAGAAGTTCTCCATAAAAATCATATAAATAACCTTGCTCTACAAACTTCTCCATCTGTAATCACCTTGACTATATTAACCTATTTCCAATGTGCTGTCAAGCATTTTCTCTTGACGAACTAAATTTTATCTTGTTTTGTCTTGTGTTATCCTGCGTAAAATCAACACTTCTCTGATTTGCCATCCTTTTGTCTTACTCCGTCTTGTGTCGTCTTTGTCACAAAATTTGTCACAGAAATTGTCACAAAAAGGCCAGTAAAAAAAGGCGCCATTACAGCACCTTTATCGTCTTTATCACCTCTTCCTGTTTTCGCTTTTTCTCCTCTGTCAGATGTGCATAAGTGTCAATTGTCACAGATGTTGATGCATGCCCCAGAATCTCACTGACAGCCTTAACATCAGCTCCGGCAGAATATGCCAATGTGGTATATGTATGTCTTGCCATGTGAGGACAAAAGTTTTCAAGCTTCTCTTTTCCATTTTCCTCTGCTTCTTCGTTGTATGATTCTATGATTCGGTTAATCAGATTTAAGAATCCAGGTTCATTCCAGACACGTCCAACAGAATTTGCAAATACAATGTCTGATACCTGTCTCCTGATGTTTCCGGAATCATCTACATAAGGAATTGACATCGTAGGACCTGCATTCCTCATTTTTTCCTTTCAGAAGCATTTTTTCGTACCTCATTATTCATCGGAATCGTTCTGACTGATGTTCTGCTTTTCGGAGAAGCCAACGCCATAGTAAAGCCGAAGTCTTTTTTCCGGTAACGGTTGACCGTCTTATCAATGGTAAGCATATTATTTTTAAAATCTACGTTATCCCATGTAAGCCCGGCAAGCTCTCCTATCCTTACTCCTGTATTAAATAAGAAAATAAATTCTGGATAAGCATAAGAATACTGAGGACTTGTCTTTACATAATCCATAAACAGCTTTATCTGATCTGATTCTATTGCTGTACGTTTCTTTGCTCCTGTCTGAGGTATCTGGAGATTTCTGGCCGGATTCTTCAGTATCACATCTTCATCCACTGCACATTCAAATACTGCATTTAAACAGCTTTTTAAATTCGTCATGGTAGAAGTTTTCTTTCCATCCTTAATCATTCCATTGACGATTTTCTGGCAGTCCACCTTTTCAATCTTACAGATTGGCTTCTTGCCTATTGTTTTTCTAATATATGTATTGTAATAGGATTTATAGTTGATGCAGGTTGTTGCCTTGCGCCCGCTCTTGGCAAATGTCTCAAACCAGTAATCAAAATACTGATTTAATGTCTCTTTTGCTTTCTTTGTATTGAACCTTGCCCCTTTATCAATCTTACATAATAAATCATTCTCCTGTTTACGGAGATCTGCCAGACTGGCAGTTGTAATTGTTACACGCTCTCCGTCAACCATCTTACGGAACATATATCGCTGATTCTTTTCATCGTAGTATTCGCCTACACGGAGGTTTCTACCCTTAATGTCTTTTCTCGCCATAGCAATTCCTCTCTTATATTAAGGTAGGGCAGCAGTCCGCCGCCCTTGGTTGTCTTATTTAATTCCCAGAAAGCTACACACAAATCTGAAAATTGTATACGTTTGGTCGTGATCTGCTTTCTCTAACATCTCTATGATTTTCTTTTTGTAGTCCATATCAATATCCCCTGTTTCTTAATACTCTGGCAATGAATCTATAGAAAAACTCAAGCAAACTATCATCATTTATTTTCTGCAGTATCTCAACAGTTTCTTTCTTATAATCCATCCTGCGCCTCCTCATCGTTATCCTAACAATGTTTTCATAAATACATATATTGACCGTAACCAACAAATATTGTCTATCTTTTCCAGCATCTCAATAATCTCTTTCTTGTAATCCACTTTATTCCTCCCTCAAGTAAAGGTACTCCAGTAATTTGTATACTCTGTTTAATGTCTGCTCTGTTTTAACTTTTTTCCAATAAAGCAATTATTCTTTCTTTGTAGTCCATGCCTCTACCTCTTACATTTTTTGTTTTCAAGTATTTAAAAAGTATCATATAAACAAATCTGAGCTTCCCAGTATTTTGTTCCTCTTCTACCATTTCAATAATCACTTTTTTTGTAATCCATACCCAGCCTCACTTCATTAGTCCATTTGTAAAAGCATCTATACATTTAAGATGTCTTAAATTGTCTATCATACCAAGTTTCATAATAATAAAATATCTCTCCCAGTCTTCCTCACTCAAAGTAGAAGCTTGATCTGATACCACCATCTGAAAGAGTTTCACCAATTCAAAAGTTTGCTGCAATGATCTTCTATCTTTATTGGTCTGAACAACATCCATGATTGCCTTTCTGCAAGGAACCTGAGTTAATTTACACTTCTCCATCGTTTTCTGCCTCCTGCTCCTTTTTAATCTGGTATTCATAAGATGTTCTTACACATCCCCAAATCATATCCAAGCTTCTGATATTATCCAATTTCAAAATATAACTGATAATATCTGATTGTCTGGACAGTACCATATTATAATCATGGCACACATTCCAACTTTCTTCCCAGACTTTTGCATTTCCCTTTGCTTCCTCTAACTGCTTTTTAAGGTCTGCAATAATCTCTACAGCAAGGCCTACACTCCCCAACTCTAATTCCTGTACAGGAACACCTGATACCTCTATTGTTACTGGTTCTTCTGTTGCACTCTCTGTTTTCGCTTTGTCACTCATGCTCATTCTCCTTTTCTAATGTCTTCATGTAATCATACAGTTTTGCTGATATAAAACCGCTGATAAAGATTGTAAGAACATCCATTACTGATATCATTCTCGTCTGTTCTCCTTATTTCGTTGCATTGAGGGGAATGAGTGTGTTATAATACGCACAACCCCTCAATTTGATGAATCGTCGGGTTACCTTGCCCCTATCAGAGGACCAGTCTGGTAAGGGCTTTTTTATTAAATTGCTTCTACCTGAGACTTTCCAAAGAAACTTGCCTTATACTCAGCACCATCTCCCCGACTTCCCCAGATCAGCGAGCATCCAAATAATGCCTTGGAACCATGAACCACTTTATATCCCAGTTCTTTCCATTTGGCAAAGGTATTTGTCTCTTCGATGATTCCTGCTGCCTGCTTCGCGTTTTCAATACGCTTCGCATTGATTTCCTCAGCCTTTGCGCTTAACCATGCTCTATGAAGAGCTTATGCGAAGTGGATGTCCTTTGTCTTGCGGTAAATTTTCCATGCTTTCAACATAATCTTTGATAAGTTGTACTTCATGTTCTTATTCCTCCTTTTATTGGGATTCCCAACAGCCCCGGCAGGCTTTAAACGTCTAGCGTTCTACTCAGTGCATCTCAATCTCTCTTATCCTGTTTCCCGGTGTTATGTCGCCGTCTTGCTTTCCCTTTCGGTACTCCCATCAACTTTCGCTGTTGTTCTGTTCCCTTGAACTGATTATATTATATAGGATATGTACATATCTATCAATTGACATTATCGCCAAATATGTACATATCTTTTTCATTAATTTTGTATATGTACATATCTTGAAATATATGCTATAATCTAAGAAAATAGGGAAAGTATGTCTTTTATTTATTCCCTTTCCCAGAAAAGAGGTTATTAATGGCTATCAGCGACCAAAAGAAAAGAAAGTATGTATAACTATGCCAAAAAAAAATCTTAAACGTATTCCTTTAGATGTCCAAAAAGAAAAATACGAAGAAATCAAAGCAGCTGCAGAATCTGCCGGCGAAAGCGTAAATGGTTACATTAAAAAAGCAGTCGATGAACGGATGGAACGCGATAACATATAATCACTATTATTCACGAAAGGATGTGCATTCATGGCAAAACGTCTTTATACCTATGACGATATTATGAATCTGCCTGATTTTATCCGGGTAGAATTGATTGACGGTGTAATTTGCACCGATGACTGGACAAATCTGGAGATTGACGAGGAAGTCTTTCAGAATCCACCATCTGAGGATCATCATGTTACCTATCGCCTTTCCATCGTAAAAAATAAAACAATACCTGATATTTACTATTCCATTTGCATAGGAGGATTCTATGAGGCCCTTTTTTAATAAAATTAAAGTGTTTTCAATTCATCATCCGACGATGTTCCTGATGCTCAAACCATCTATTTCAAAAATGGAGAGATGTACAAAGTATATCCCACCGATAAAGAAAGTTGGTACGATGCCAGATATCTGGTTTCAGATGGAGTAAAATATGATCTGGAGAATCTGGATGATTTAAAGCGCATTCCTGTACCAAAATTCCCGGCACATCAAAATATAATGGAGGGATATGGCGTTACTGGAAATTTAGATTATGTTTTAAGAATGAAAGCTGGAAGCTTTTATAATCGCAAAGATAAAATAATGTGTTCTGCCTGTTTATGGAAATGCACCGAATTAATGCTCGCCCATCCTTTGTCTTGGGAGGAAAGTCATTTTTACCGGATAGTACAATGGCACGTAGAAATGGGAATGTTTGACGAAGCTGACAAGGCTGAGAAATATATATATTCCGTACTTGATTATGATGCAAACTATCAGCAATTGATCAATCACATAAAAGATAATCCTGAATACATAAAACAGCAGGAGGCATTTCATAAGAAAAATTTGATGCGTAAAGAATACTATCATATTTTTTATGAATTACCTGAACTGGCTCCCAAATCTTTTAGTGCTTATAGCAGAATGAAAAATGCTCAAACAAAAAATTTTCTCAAACTTAAAGATCAAGCAATAAAACATGGGATTTCGATAAGCTAGAACTGAATACAGTATATTTATCCAGGCAGCCAGTAGAGCGGCTGTGGTTCCCCTGATCCTGAGCCTTGACAGGAGGGGATGCTTATGAGCGATTACGAGATATTTATGATAATCCTGACAACAGCCAGCTTAATTGTATCTATCCTTACATACACACATAAGAAATAGCCGCCCTGCTCTCTGGTAAAGAATAGGCGGCTACGTCTTAAACATATATCTTGCCAGGACGGGGAACCTTGACTTCCCTTACTGGCTGTCTTGATAAGTATATTATATGCCAGCTTCAGGAATTTGTCAATTTACTATAAACTGCTGCCTTATTCATTCTTCAATATGTTCATCAGTTTTATTTTTCATTTTTTAACGCTTCTTTTCCCCTCCAAACATGTCCCGTTACCTCGTAGACTTTTCGTGGTGATACGATGTATGTGATTCGGCTACCACCGGAAAGGCTTTTAGCTGGCTTGTTGTTCTGAATAGCTACGCCAACTGGGAGCCATCCATACACAATTCCTGCTCTAACAGATGAAACAGGGATTCCTGTCATTTTGCTTACATCTTCTACGGTTATTCTTTCATTTGAGAACTCCGGCATCTGCGGTATTCCTGAGATGATTCTCGCCACTTCTGCGGCGAATTTATGTATTTCTGCGTTTTCTTTGATATAGTCGTCAACTGCACTCATATTTTGCCTCTCCTTTCTATACTGCTTCTAAATACGCCAGGTCTTTCACCGTCTCAAGACGTTCCTTGCAGTCTTTATATATTTCCTTATAGTGTTTCCCTTTCATGATTCCCATATCAATTTCATGCAAGATAATATTCTCCATTAAAGACAGATTATTTAACTGCATCACCGTAGCTTCATCTCTTTTACTAATTCCAGCCATTTTATTTGCAAGTCTGGTATAAGTCACATAAAGCATTTCCGCATGATCGCTCCCCTGCTCTTGTGCATAGGATACAAGCTTCTGAATAGCATCGATTTCTACTTTTCTGGTAAACTTACCTGCTTTCCGGGTTTCAATCCATCTTTGGGTTGATTTCTCACGAATGAAGTTTTCCATCTGCTTAAACGCTCGAATATATTGCAATTTCCATTCAAGGCATTCTTCCGGTAAATCCCATTACCAAGAGCGAAAAAACCGTCACGGTTCATCAGGTACATTTTATGATACTGTCCATCATCTGCCTTTCTTTTGCTGACAACAAACATCTTTGAGGGCTCCTCAAAATTGAGGAGCGATTTCTGCAAATTATCAATAGCACGTAATACATTATCATGCCGCATTTCAAATTTCTCCGCTACCTGTAAACTATCACATACTGCCTGTTCATTTTTAAGATATACTAAATCGTCTATAACAACGCTCCTTTCCGCTCTGCAATTATTTTTCCGAGCTATATAAGCCAATACTTCAAGTTTTTTCAAGTTCTATCTTGGAAATAACTGTACTGTTATGGGGCTACATATAAAAAATCTCAACATTTCTCAACAACCATGAGTAAATATGTTATTGCTTTTGGACTGTATATGGCAGAGACTCCACCTTTTTCCACCATAATGCTGATTCTTCACGCTTTCCTCACGCTTCGTTATCCATTCGCATGTATTATATACAGCCCCGTATCCTTGCAGTACTGTAATATTTCCACCTAATTTTCCATTCTATTGCTAAAATGGATATCTTCCACATGCCTGCAGTGCAGATCTGAATAATGCCAGTGTTTTTCGTTTGTATCCATAAACATCTGCATGGCATTTGTAATTCTGATCAATCCCTTTTCTGGCAAGGACCTGAAATGCCACGCCCTTGGATATACTGTAGAAGAGATCATCCTCAACCATAGGATTGCATTCATGCGCACATTGTAACAGCAGAAGCTTGTCCGGCAGTTCCAGATCCAGACAATACTGTTTCAGCTGTTTTTCCTCTCCCTTTTTAAATCCATAATCTGCATAAGTTGCTTCTCTGGTTCGCATATTTTCTTCCTTTCTTTGCTCCGCTTTAAGTTGTTCCCGTGTCCCATTTTTCTTTATGCTAACTCAAATGGATTCTTCCCATTCCGGTTTCTTCTCATTTCAGCTTCACTAATGATGATGTCTAACAGTTTTCTGCCAGACGCATTGACTGTAACATTGTAAGTATTTCCGTCTCCCTGTCCTTTCCCAGACTCTTCCCGAACAATCTGACGCAACAGACTTTCCGGTGCTTCCAAGTTATTGCCTTTTTTCTGGTCGCCTAATACCGCAAGGAATTCTGATCTTGGCGGAATAACTGCACCACTGGCCAGATACGGAAACGGAACTGAGTTTACTCTTGGAAGGCTCATGGAATAATTTCCCCATCGGCGTCCGCCATTAGGAAGCTGTACATTATATGAAAACGTAAAGCCTCTTTCAATTCCCGAGATTGCACTGTTTATGTTATTAATCATACCGTTTACTTTAGATATAATATTATTCAATGTAGTACCGATTCTATCTGCCGCCCTGGATATTGCTCCGGAAAGACCGCTTTCCATTCTGGATCCATAGCTTTCTACTTTGCCAACTAAGGAAGAAAGACTTTTGTCAATCGAGCCTGACATACCTCCAACCGTCCTATTGATTTCGTCACCGGCGTTTTTCCATTTTTTTGTCATGATGTTATACTGACTCTGGAACTGACTCTTAACACCTTTGGTCATCTCACCAAGGCTTAAGTTGGCCTGTATCTTCATGGCTCGTACATTCGTTTTCACTTCTTTTGCAGAATTTCCCCAGTTAAGCACCGTAGAATCATTTACTCCTGCAAAATTTTCTTCTGTACTGGACTTAATTCCGGCTGTAGCCTCTTCCACATCTGTCTGAGCGGTCTTTATTGACGAGGAAATCTTCTCCTGTGCTCCGACAATATTGGTATCTACTGCTGTAGTAACCGCTGTAGTTGCTGCCGGGAACTCCGCCCCTAATGCTGCATTCAGCTCATCCAGTGGTACGCCTGCATTCTTCAAAGCAGTGTAAACCATGTTTAAAGCATCCTGCGCACTCTTGGCACTTCCGCCAGTGTCCTGAAGCTGACTTCTGACTCCCTGATAGGTTCCACTAAATTCGTTCCCTTTCAGGCTTAATGTATAAAGAGTGTCCGATAAAACACTAATTGCTTCTTTCGCGCTCAGCGAAGAGAGATCAATCTGTCCTGCACTTTCAGAGAATCCCTGTCCCAATGCCAGCACTTTATTGGTCATATCTTCTACGAAGGTACCTGTTACGCCTGCCTGAGCACCATATTGTTCAAGTATTGCTTTCGCCTGCTCAGCAGATATGCCATATTCTGCCAACTTATGGATAAAGCTGTCATACATTTCAGCATTGGATTTTCCCGCACTTTCATCGGCTTCAATCAGCTTCCAGAGATCTTCTGCCTGCTTTTGGGTTATTACATTCGAGGAACTCATTGCCCCAGCATAATCATGCAGATATCCACCCGCCTGTGTCAGAACACCGTTTCCACCCTGCAAGGTTTCTATAAATCCTGCCAGCTTTTCTGTTCCTACAATTGCCGCCGTAGCTACCGCCGCGATCAATCCTGCCGTTCCTACCAATGGGGCAAGAGATGAAGCAAGGGAAGTAAATCCACCCGCTGCCGCACTGGCGGCTTTTCCCAGTACAGATGTCAGGCTTCCGGAAAGAGCCGCTACTGCTTCAGATCCGATTATCTTCTTTCCTATTGCTCCAATCAGCAACTTTACCAGACTGCCAATCCCTGTTATATCCGCAATCTTTACAGCAATAAATGCTTTTCCGAGAAAAGCTGCTATTTTACCGGCTGTGCCACCTTCTTCCAACCCATCAAACAGACCTCCAATCGTTGTTTTGATTGCTTCAATGACCTGCCACAGATGTTTGCTCCAATCAATCTGGCTTAAGAATGTCCCTATTCCTTTCCCTACTTCTTCCCAATTTGATTTTTTGAGCCAGTTCAACCAAAGAAGTACATAAATTGTTCAGAAATATTTCCAGTTTCTGTCCATTGCCTTTCCAATCAAATTTTGATACAAAAGTATTGATTCCTCCCGCAATATTATCAACCATCTGTTTCCAGTTGAAATTGACAGCAAAATTGTAAAGAGTTGTAAATGCACCATTCAATCCAGTAGCAAGTGTATCTCCTATCTCTGAAAATGAAACAGTCGAAAAAACACCGTTCAGTGTATCCGCAACCGCCTTTCCAATATCAGCATAAGGAAGATTATGAACAAATCCGCTGAATATCTTCCAGGAAACCATGAACATGTTGCCAAGCAGCTGTCCAAGATTATTCCAGTTCACCTCACGAACCAGACCAGTAATACCTTCTGCAAATTTCTTTCCAAGATTCTTCCAATTTATTCCTGTAATCAGAAGATTCAGGGTATTCACAAGGGTATTAATACCAGCTCCTACAGTACGTCCTAACAAATCCCAATCAATATGATCAACCAGGCTATTAAATGTTCTTGTAAAAGCATCGCAGAATTTTGTGATCTTTGGGCCAACATTGTTCCAATTAATCACATCATAAATTTTTTGCAGGCCTTTGTTAATGCCGTTGGCAATATAAGCACCCAGTCCTTCCCAGTCCTCTTTTTTGGATGAGCTTTCGGATCTTATCAGCAATTCCCTTTATAGAACTTGTGATAGGAACTTCTTCAAACATATCACCGGCAGATGGGTCTGTGTATTTGTTCCCGCCGCTTGTTCCTGTACTATTTGCCCCATCGTCATATCTATTAAGTTCATCAATCGGGCTAAGATATCCTTTTACTTCCTTTGCGGCTTTCTTGGCACTATCCGCTGTTTTATCCAAGCTGGCAGCATAGTCTTCCTGAACGCCTATTGCTTTTGTAAAAGTTTTTTGCCCGGTTAATGCTGCAATCAGCATACCTACGCGGGTAACCGCATCTGACATAAGATTAATAAACTTGACAAGAATCGGTGCGACTGTTGTCAATATTGGTGCGAATGCTGTTGCAAAAGAATTTTTTAATCTTGTCATACTGGACATCAATGAAGACATTGCTGTGTTTGCGGTATTAGAATACTCAGCAAGATTCTGAATTCCCGTCTTTACTCCGTCACCAACAGCATTTATAGCCTGGGACATGCCCGAAAACAATAGTGACATTCCCAACATCTCATCCAGACCTACCTTAGAACGTTTTGCCTGCTTATCGAAATTAAACATAGATTCCACTGCTTTTTTTCATAGCAGAGACCATGCTTTTTACAGCCGATCCTACGCTCTTTAAAGCAGAGCCAATGTTCTTCATGACTGCACCTACACGTGCAGCAGCTTTCTGTAGATTCTGCATTACCAGAACAAGCTTGTTATTCTTTTCCTGATATTCCTCTACTTTTTTCTTCAGATTATTGTATGAAGAATATAGCCTTCCATTTATACGTTCCAGTTTCTGTGATTCCTCATCGTACTTCTGCGATGTATTTTTATAGGCATCTGTCGATTTAGGATCTATGTACGCACTGCCGGATGCCTGCATCTCCTTCTGTTTGTTCTGCAGTCTCTCCATGTCTGCCCATATTTCATCCAACTGCTTATCTAGTTCTTTAACAGGCCCAGAATCAACTGGAAATCCCATATCAATCCATTCACGCTGTTTAGATTCTATTTTTTCAAAGTCTGTTTCAAGAGCCTTGATCTGATCCGAAATCTGCTTGTATTCTTCTGTTTCTATTTTGCTTTTACCCAGCTCATCCAGCTTAGATTTTAATTCAGCAACTTTTCTTTCCTGCTTTTCATAGCTTTGATAAAGGCTGTTAACTGTTGCAATCTGCCTTTGAAATGAACTTTTTTGCTGTTTCTCCCATTTTTGATACCTGAGCAGTAATTCTTGTCATTCCTGCCTTGATCGTACTTAAGCCTTTGGAAAGACCTTCTGTCTGAATCCTGGTATCAATGATGATTGAGCCATCAGCTGCCATATTATCTACCTCCCAACTATTTGAGGTCAGGGTACCAGTTCCAAATTACCAGTACCGAGTTATAAATTAGGGCTATCCTGTTTCCAGAACAGCCCGCATTTTCTTAGTCTGCTTCGTCTTTTTTCGTGTATTTAGCAATATATTTTTCAATTCGTTCCTGCTGCTTCTTTTCTCTTTCAGCTAATTCCTTTTCAATGATTCCGCCAATTACAGTGATAATCTGTTCGGCAAATGTCTGTCCATCTTCCAGAATTGTAAACGGATGAGTAATTTCAAAGAAGTTCTCCGATACAGGAGCACCAAACAGGAAATCTATCTTTTTCCCCAGCTTCTTTCTCCAGCTCAGGAAGAATCTCTTCCAGGTCCTCCCCTTTTATTTTTGTCACCTACACTTGCGAAAAACGCCGCTGTCTCTTTATATCTGTTTAAGATTCCAACATCTGTGGGAACAACCGGAATACTCCCAGTTCATTTCCATCCTGATCTACGATCTCATAGCTCTTAGCACCTGTATTAAATGTTATCTTCTCTGCCATTACTTATCGCCTCTCCCTCATATTTTTGAAGTTCCGTTTCAAGTCTCTGAAGTTCCCTGTAATCCTGCGCAAGTTTTCTATATTTTTCTGCCATCTCTGGAAGACCCTGTCTTAATGCTTCAACCGTTACAGAAAGCATTCCCGATGACTTCGCCAAATCATCAAGCGCCCGTCTAACAGAAGCATTTATTGCCGCCTGAAGCTTATCCTGTTCATATTTTCTACTTTTCTTCATTCTGATACGTCTCATTGTCTTTCCCCCTTACTGCATCGTAAATAGCTGCTAATTCCATGACTGCAATCAACATCAACATGTTAAGTAAAATCACATACATCATCTCCTGTCCTATCGTGATACATATATTATCTCACATTTTGTGAGAACAGCTCTCTACCACTTTTGGGCGATTTTTTGTTATTTCGACTGTTCATCGACAGTTCAAAGGCAACTGGCCTTTCGCAAAGATCACAATTCAATCTGATATTCTCGCCTGTTCCTCGCCTGTTCGAACACTCCGAGTTCTCGCCGCTTTAATTCCATTTCTCACGACTTTATGCGGCTTTCCTGCGGCTTCATTATCAATAACAGGAATCCTCAAAATAGCGGATACCCCTTTTTATAACTTTTCACCGCTTCCTCACCGCTTCAATCAGAACAATACTGAAAAATCAGTAATAACACCTGACCGCAAATGACCGTATTTCTCATAATAGGCTTTTTATTGAACCGTAGGTTCGGCAGCAGGAATTTTTTATTAAATACCCATATAAGCTTTCTACTGTTTTATCGGCTCATTTAGCCTTTTTCTTCCTTTACCCTTACAACTTTACCTTAGTTACATTGCAATTGATTTTTACTCCGTTTTATTCCTGTACTCCTTTATTTTCAGATACATTACGTCTCATCCGTTCTCCCATCTGCTGACGCTGTTCCTCTGTATACTGTTTCGGAGGAGAAATCCGGATCCAAGCTACCGGAACATGAGCACAAATACTTCCGTCCTCATTATCAGCAATGATCTGGCAATCATCAGGATGTTTCTCTGCCAGCTTGCGGATTACAGATTTATACCGGCCCTGAGAGAATGTCAATGTTGCTTTGGTACCATTAGTCATAAATTCAATTGCATTTTCATTACATCCATTCATAAAAATCTCCTTTTTGTTTTGTTCGTCTGTTGTTTAATTTCTCTCTGTTCGCTCTTTGTTCGGTTACACTTAAAAGGTCATTTCTCGGAGTTCGCTCGGAGTTCAATAACATCTGAGATGTATTTTTCTCGAAGTTCGTTCGAAGTTCATTCTGGAATCATGTACCAGACTTTTAAGAACTCCGAAATCTCCGAATACTCTCCCGCATATATCGTGTCATTAAATTCTTTTCGTGCACGTATCGCGTTACAAAATTTATTCGCGCGCGTTATCGTGTCAACAAATTCTGAATACCAGCAACTGAATCTGTTCTGCGATGGTCATCGGTTTATAGGAACCTGTCTTGCGGATTGTTGGGAGAACTTCATCCATAACCCATGATTCGAATTTCTCTGCCGATGGAAGTTTCGACTTCATAATCAAGCGGTACAAATCTCCCTCATTTATGTATGACATTGACTGAACACCGCTAGATGTAGGGGTGTCGTGTTTTACGACTCCCTTGCAATGCCTTGATACGGCATCTCTGGGATTGTTATATCCAAGTGCTTTCGCAACGTCAGTTCCAACAAAATACGGTTTCCCGTCAATTTCTATTGTTCGAATTTCTCCGAACTCCCCTGAATTAAAAATCTGTAATTCGTTCATCCAGTTATATACCGAAAAATATTAAGTTTTCTTAAGTTCTGCGCTCTTATATCCGCAAAATATAAGGGTTTTTTTAGGTTTTACCTATACATACAAAAATGTTAGCTTTTGTTAGGTTCCATGATCTATACAGCAAAAAATATATGAGGTTTTCTGAAGTTTTCATAGAAAACATTCTCCTATATGAGCCAAAATACTAAGTTTTATTAGGCAGTCAAAGTACTAAAAAATACTAAACATTTCGACTATATATACAGAAATGCAACTATTTGCAGCCCTATTTATCAGCTATGTATAATCAGGTTCCACGTTTTTCCAAGATGTATTCCCTATACAGAGAAACAGACGGTTTTGTCATGTTCTCTGCATAAGAAAAACAAGTTTCATCAAGGTTTTCAGCTATATATACAAAAACCTTAGCATTTCTTAGCAACCTGATTCAACTTTACCAGCATCCCACTGATGATTGTTATATAGGCAAAATGTTAAGTTTTGTTAAGTTCTTCCCATATAGACTGATATGTGGGGTTTTGTCAGGTTCTGCCAGTATCATCCACTACAGATCTACTGATTTCACCAGCAAATCAAATTCATGAAGTGCTTTCCGCTTATAACCATAAAAATCATTTTCAGTGCATGGAAGTTCACATGAATTGCTGTTTTTGAATATCTGGCGATATCCCACGCTTTCTGTAAAACTCTTTGCCAGATGCGAGGCAAGAAAGTCATTTGCTCTGTTGCATGCTTCAATCATTAAAGAATAATACTGTTTATCTTTTACCATTTCTTTGAGTTCTGCTGCCCGTCCCGGCGTAATCCCATAATCTTTCAATTTCATTTTTCTGATGCTCATTGGTATAGAGTCCTCCTGTCCTGTTTGTGGTATAATAGCTTACAGAAAGACTCACCCCTTTTATACGGTCCTGCGTCAGTTACTTTGACTGATACAGGACTTTTGCTTTGCGCTCCAGATCTGACGCAACATTGCACAAGATATCCCGGCACAACTGGCAATTATATTGCGATTCTATTTCGTGAAGATTATCTACCAGCTTTGACCAGTATGTATCATCCTGCGGATTCCTTGGCGGATAGTGTTCCCTGTATGCCCGCCATGCAGCAGTGAATATGTCATAAATCGGCTTTAATTCCTTTGTGTTATCCACTTTACTCCTCCGGCATGATATACGCTTTTTCTCCTGCTGCATACTTTTGAAACATATCATTCAACACTTCTTTCGCGCGTTCTGGACTTGCATATTCCGCAATACCAAAATCACCCTCACAAATACGGTTCTTACTTACATAACTGATATACGTCATTTTGAAATTTAAAACTCGTGTTTTATCCTGTGTCATAATTTTCATAATTATTGTCCATTTTTGGCGGATTACCGCCTATAATTATCGTTTCCCCTATGATTAAGTTACTCCTCTGTATATTTCACTAATTCAGCTCCAAACAAAACTGAATCAACATATATTTTTACAACGTTTCCTGCTTTATTTACAAGCTTCATAGTTACATTCAGCCCCCTTGAATCTAATTTCACTTCATCTACTGTAAATCCTTTCAAACTTTCTAAATCAGCTACTGAATATACCGACTGTTTCTTTAAATTTTTTTGACATATATTTTTCCCTTTCCGGCGGTAAGCCGCCTATAAAATCCATTACAAAACCAAACTACAGACTACAACTACAATCATTCCAAAGAGTTTAAAGTTTTCTTTATATACCCTTACATTCCTATATTATTATCTTTTATATATTTCTTTTTATAGAATGTAGTAATTGTAGTTATTGTAGAAAAGCCTATAAATACTGAATTTGCCTTGACTACATTCTAACTACAAAGTTGACTACATTCTTTCTGAATCGCCTAATCGAACGGTATCTCCATTTGTTCTTGTTCAGGAACTGGCACAAAATCAGAAGCATTTGTAGTTTCTTCCTGTTCAGTTTGTAGTAACATCTTCTGAAATCCTCTCTGACTTCCATACTTAGGAAATTTACGTGGAGTTTTCATTCTTTGCCACCCTGGTACTTTTGCAATAATATTGTTTATTTCCGATGTCTGATAACTTTTTGGTGCAATGTTTTCTTCCAATGCATCAAACCATATTTCCCGCGCACACACCTGAGTTTTTCCCTCCAAATATTCCAAAATAATTCCACGTTTACCATCATCTGCCATATTCTGCTCTTGAAGTTCCTTGGCCTGCTGCACACATGATTCTGGAAGTATCAACTCTGGCTTTTCATTCTTCCAAATATATACAGCTTCAGCCCAGGCCTGTTTTATATCGTCCATAACTTCTGATTCAAAAAGACTCTTAGATGGTTTTGTAATGCCTGTATGAATAATAAGAAAACGCCTGTTTCCTGTCTCATCCTGCAAGAAATCGTCCTTATTGGTTGTTCCAGAGAATACACATTGTCTGTAAAATGTATCGGCCCTACGCTCATAAGGAATTCTGTATTTATCTTGTGTAGCGGTTAAAAATCGTTTTACACTCTCCACACCGCCCGCCGTCCGCGCCAACGATTTAAGCTCTGCAAGCTCAATAATCCATGATCCGGTAAGAGACTGCACCGCTTTGTCTGAATCTAAGCTATCCAACGAATCATTGAACCATGAATCATCCAATGCCATTAGTTTTAGAAATGTGCTCTTGCCAATACCTTGTGAGCCTTGTAAAATCATCGTATAATCAAATTTATGTCCTGGTTGATAAATTCTGGATATCGCTCCCAGCATCCAAAGTCGCATGACCTGATATGTATAGTCCGAATCATTAGCACCAAGATATGACGGCAATAATGCTCGTATATGCTCATTTCCATCCCAGATAAAGGAATCTAGCAATTCTCTTACCGGATGGAACTTATTACGCATGGAAATATTTTTCAATGCATCGGCAAAGTCCTGTCTGCTTTTAAGCCCATAATCAGCTTGTATAAGAGAAAATAATGCAGAATCATCATGACTGCCCCATGCTCTGCAATTATTCTCATTTTCCCATGGTACACTGCCATACAAATAGAGTTGTTGTGCAAATTCATTAAACCGTATTTTCCCAGAAAAGCGGTTATCTTTATCCATGACGACTTCAAAATTATGTACCAGCTGTTTTACACTTTTTACATTTCCATTTTCATCATAATTACAATCAAGAAGTCTAAAAACTAATGCCTGAACGCCCGTCACTTCATCTTTGTTTTTTGTGTTACAGTTTGTTTTCTGCCTGCATCCTGTTTTTTGATTCTGCTGAACATCTGTATAAATTTCCTCTGTATCATCAACCGTTTTAATTAAATTTTCGAATTCTTCAACGGTATGCCCTGCTTCGAAGTAATCCGTAATATCTGCTTTTGTCACATCCGGCATTGGTACAATTACTTTGATGCTCCTAGTTATTTCCCTTTAAATCTTTCATAACGTTAGATGCCAGTTTTTTGCCCCGGCTCATCATTATCCGCCAGAACAATTACATTCGCATTTTGAAAAAGAATAGAAGCATCTGGCTTCCAATCTCCTGAACCGCCACAAGTAAATACTGTATATCCCTTTTTCATCAGAGTATTTACATCATTTTTCGCCCTCCACATAAAAAATTGTTTCCTGACGATCTATTGCTTCCTGAATTTTGAAAACTGAGCTACCATAAATAGCCGGAATATCTTTTGCATTTTTTCCCTTGCAAACCAAGAATAAAACGATCGCTATTAAACATTCCGTAAATTAGTTTCTTTTTCCCTGCTTTATCCTGCAATCGGACCTTAGTATAGGCATAAACTGCTTTTCCACTTTGGTCAATCAAGAAGTAATCATAATGCTCTATATATTTAGCATTAAATTTTCGTTCCAAATATGCTATCCAAGCTTCTTTGACAGTGTTTTCCCATACTGGAGAGTCCTTAATATTGAAAGCGGTTTTAAGTTCTGCTATCGCTTCTTTAAGTGTGTAACCTCTCACATGGATCATTAAATCAAAAATATCTCCGTCAACATTTCTTCCGAAATCATGGAATCGGTTGTCCTTATATAACTGAATACTTGCAGTTCTTTCACCTGGAAACTTACGTTTTCCATATTCTTCTTCCAAACCCAAGTAATCCGCTACAGCTCTGATAGATACCAGATCTTTTATCTCTTGGAGATTGCTCAACATTCATCACTCTCCAATTCTTTTAATAAGTCCTTTGCACTTTCCAGAGCTCTCAATGTATTTCCACCTCTATTCTCTAAAGTACGAATAAATTTTCGGATTTCCATTGTATCTCCTGCTGCCGGAAGATAATATCCTCCAGGCGGAGTGGTGCTCGACAAGATTACTTTTCCTGATCTGCGCTCCATCTCAATCTGTTTCTGAAGCATTCGAACACTGGATAAATGACACTTCACTACAAGATACCCCGGACTCAGTGCGTTTTCTTTGCCCGGCAGCAGATTTTCATATACTCCCATAGAATCATCACCTTACTCAGAAATCTCATCCAGATACTTTTTTACCTTATTTACATTCCACAAAACACGTTTTCCCACTTTAATTTTAGCTCCCGCTGCCATGCCAATTACTGTCGCTGTTCTTCTTCCTGCGCCAACTAACTCTTGTAGACCAGTAGAATCTACTGCTAGTGGATCTTCAAAATAGGATTCCTTATTTGTTTTGTTCATCGTTTTTCTCATAAACTTCTCTCCTTTTTATTTTATCACGTGTACAGGTTGAACCATGTACACGTTTGTGTTATGATTATTATATAGTAATCGTTTGTGTATTTCAACACATTTGATTGCATTTTATTTAAATGTCTCAAATATTATCTTTTTTGTAATAAAGGAGTGCGTATATTATGATTAGTCGCAAAAACGAGCATATTGAATCTCTCAAACAACAATTTCTCGATTATGAGTCTACTTTTAGCTATTTACCAGAAGAAACAGGAAAAAAATTAATCGAACTAAGAGAAAAAAAGATGAATTTAACTCAAAATGAAGTAGCAGAATATTATTGGTATTGCACGAAATACCTTAAGTAATTACGAAAAAGGCAAACGATCCCTAGATATTATTACTTTACGCAAATTATGCAAACTATACAATGTATCCTCGGATTATCTACTTGGTGCTAAAAGTACCTCTGCAAGTAATTATGATTTTCAATCAAATGATGCTTTACGTTGCGTTGGCCTTTCTGAAAATCTAGTAAATGCATTGTCCGGAACACCTGATTTTGCATATTTACTTAACAATATTTATAGCCATAAGGATTTTCAAAAACTTGCCTCGTTGACATTCGAATCCAGATATACCCAATATGAAAGTATGAACAATGGATATCGTTCTTTTCTAGTTAGCCAATTATTATACAGCATATTGGCCGATGTTTTTAAAGACTGGTATACTGATGGTAATGGTGGATTAGAAGATTTACGAATCAAAGAAATGGCTCCAGATCAGATCAAACAGCTAATGTCCGAAATTGAAGAATAC
>ENA-OQCV01000063-OQCV01000063.1-human-gut-metagenome-genome-assembly--contig:-NODE-63-length-29226-cov-3.081068_pt1 | contig 29226 bp, 21 predicted proteins | sample MGYA00242766_ERZ504592 | MGnify/ENA primary metagenome ERZ504592 (study PRJEB26092, sample SAMD00036315) | human gut metagenome | host: Homo sapiens | study: EMG produced TPA metagenomics assembly of...
CAAAAATGGTCTTGATTTTTCGGGTCAAGATGAGTACAATACACTTAGCACTCAGAGAAATGGAGTGCTAAAGAACCAAAGGGCCGACACGAGACCCTTTGGACACAGCAAAGTTTTAAATTATATTTTTTACTATAGGAGGGCAAGAACTATGAAGATCATTCCTCTTGCAGACCGTGTTGTCATTAAGGCTGTTGAGGTTGAGGAGACCACCAAGGGCGGTCTGATCCTGACCGGCAGTGCTAAGGAAAAGCCCCAGGTGGCTGAGGTCATCGCTGTCGGCCCCGGCGGCGTTGTGGACGGCAAGGAAGTCAAGATGACTGTGAAGGTCGGCGACAAGGTCCTCACCAGCAAGTACTCCGGTACCGAGGTCAAGGTGGACGGCGAAGAGTGCACCATCGTCCGTCAGGGCGATATCCTGGCAGTCGTTGAGGACTGAGCAGTTTCCCCTCTGATATTTGAAAATTGAGCTTTAAAGGAGCGATTTGATTATGGCTAAGCAGATCAAGCAGGGCGAGGATGCCCGCAAGGCACTGTGTGCCGGTATCGATACCCTGGCAAACACCGTTAAGATCACCCTGGGCCCCAAGGGCCGCAATGTGGTGCTGGGCAAAAAAGTTCGGTGCACCGGTCATCACCAACGATGGCGTGACCATTGCCAAGGAGATCGAGCTGAAGGACGAGTTCGAGAACATGGGCGCACAGCTGGTGCGTGAAGTCGCTACCAAGACCAACGACGCAGCAGGCGACGGCACCACCACCGCAACCGTTCTGGCACAGGCCATGGTCACCGAGGGCATGAAGAATGTCACCGCCGGTGCAAACCCCATGGATATCCGCCGTGGCATGAGCAAGGCTGTTGCCAAGGCTGTTGAGACCATCAAGGCTCACAGGCCAGAAGGGTGAAGGACAGCAACGATATCGCCCGCGTCGGCACTATTTCTGCAGGCGACCCCGAGATCGGCCGTCTGATCGCCGAGGCTATGGAGAAGGTCACCTCCGATGGTGTTATCACCATTGAGGAGAACAAGACCACCGCTGAGACCTACAACGAGATCGTGGAAGGCATGCAGTTCGACCGCGGCTACCTCACCCCGTATATGGTCACCGATACCGACAAGATGGTGGCTGATCTGGACAACGCCGCTATCCTGATCACCGATAAGAAGATCAGCGTGATTCAGGATCTGGTCCCTCTGCTGGAGCAGGTGATGCAGAACGGTCTGAAACTGCTGATCGTGGCTGAGGACATTGAGGGCGAGGCTCTGTCCACTCTGATCGTCAACCGTCTGCGCGGCACCCTGAACGTCTGCGCTGTCAAGGCTCCCGGCTTTGGCGACCGCCGTAAGGAAATGCTGCAGGATATCGCAACCCTGACCGGCGGCACCGTGGTCTCCTCCGATCTGGGCTATGAGCTGAAGGATGCTACCGTCCAGATGCTGGGCCATGCCCGTCAGGTGAAGGTCTCCAAGGAGAACACCACCATCGTTGGCGGTGCAGGCGATAAGGATGCCATCGCAGCCCGCATCGCTCAGATCCGCAGCCAGATCGAGGCCGCTACCAGCGATTTCGACCGTGAAAAGCTGCAGGAGCGTCTGGCAAAGCTGGCTGGCGGCGTGGCCGTCATCAAGGTCGGCGCTGCTACCGAAGTTGAGATGAAGGACAAGAAGCTGCGCATCGAGGATGCTCTGAACGCAACCAAGGCTGCTGTTCAGGAAGGCGTTGTTGCCGGCGGCGGCACTGCTCCTATCAATGCGATCCCCGCTGTGCGCGAGCTGTGCGACACGCTGGAAGGTGACGAGCGCACCGGTGCCAAGATCGTTCTGAAGGCTCTGGAAGCTCCTCTGCGCCAGATCGCTAAGAATGCCGGTCTGGAAGGCAGTGTCATCATCGACAAGATCATCTCTGCCAACAAGCCCAACTATGGCTTTGATGCTCAGAACGAGGTCTTTGTGGACGATATGATCGCTGCTGGCATCGTTGACCCCACCAAGGTCACCCGTTCCGCTCTGGAGAACGCAGCCTCCGTCGCTGAGATGGTGCTGACCACCGAAAGCCTGGTCGCTGATCTGACGGAACCCCCTGCTGCGCCCGCTGCTGCAGGCGGTGACATGGGCGGTATGGGCGGCATGTACTAATAACTGCCTAAAAACCGCATGAATCCTTGATTTTTGGAGCGCGCAAAAGCGGATTTTACGCCAAACTTACGCCACTTACGCCAAAAATCAAAGCGCATGATAGGGTAACAAAATCGGCACTCGCTGAAAAGCGGGTGCCGACTTTTTTGTGTCACGAAAAGCTGATGGATGCTGCACGCTACACACCGTCAGCTTTTTCGTTTACAGGGGAAAAAGTGGGTGGTATAATAGAAATAGAGTTTTGTAAGAGTGCTTTCATAGTCAAGGCTATAAAAAAGTACGGATAAGCATAAAGCCGGTGGATGATATGAAAAATTTCTGGATAACATCACCAATACCGTTCGAGATGATTTACGGGTCGAGATCAAAAAAGGTAGCAGGGTGTCTATTGCGGCAGCCTGCTTTTCGATGTATGCCTATAAAGAGCTAAAGAAGCAGCTGGAAACCATAGACGAGTTTGAATTTATCTTTACATCCCCCACGTTTGTGAAAGAAAGGCTGAAAAGCAGAAGCGGGAGTTCTACATTCCCCGCATTTCTCGTGAAACGAGCCTTTACGGTACAGAGTTTGAAATCAAACTGCGCAATGAGATGACCCAGAGAGCCATCGCAAAGGAGTGTGCAGACTGGATCAGAAGGAAGGCTACGTTCAAATCGAACACCACCGGTGAAAATATGGCTGGCTTTATGACTGTGGATTCCGGCGCAGCACAGACCGCTTATATGCCGATTGGCGGCTTTACAACGGTCGATATTGGCTGTGAACGCGGAAATAACAGCTACAACATGGTCAACTGTATGGAGGCTCCGTTTGCACAGCAGTACATGAAGTTGTTCGATTCTCTTTGGAACGACCGGGACAAAATGCAGGATGTCACAGATGTGGTTCTGGAAAGTATCAGCACGGCTTATGCAGAAAATTCCCCGGAGTTCATCTACTTTATGACGCTGTATCATGTGTTCAGCGAGTTTTTGGACGACATCTCAGAAGATGAACTGCCGAATGAGGCAACCGGCTTTAAGCAGAGCAAAATCTGGAGTCTGCTGTACGACTTCCAGAAGGATGCGGTGCTTGCCATCATCAATAAGCTGGAAAAGTACAACGGCTGCATCCTTGCGGACAGTGTTGGCCTTGGCAAGACCTTTACCGCACTGGCAGTCGTAAAGTATTATGAGAATCGAAACAAGTCGGTTCTGGTGCTGTGTCCCAAAAAGCTGGCGGAAAACTGGAATACCTATAAGGACAACTATGTGAACAACCCGATTGCATCGGATCGGCTGAACTATGACGTCCTGTTCCACACAGACCTGTCCAGAAGCAGCGGAAAATCGAATGGCCTCGATCTGGATCGCCTGAACTGGGGCAACTACGATCTGGTCGTCATTGATGAATCGCACAACTTCCGCAACGGCATCGGTACGCACAGCAAGACGCAGGACAACCGTTACCAGCGGCTGATGGACAAGGTGATCCGTGCCGGAGTTAAGACCAAGGTGCTGATGCTTTCGGCAACACCTGTCAACAACCGCTTTGTTGACTTGCAAAAATCAGTTGGCTCTTGCCTATGAGGGAAACTCCGAATATCTGGATGAAAGGCTGAACACCTCAAAGAGCATTGAAGACATCTTTAAGCAGGCGCAGAAAGCCTTTAACGCATGGAGTAAGCTGAAACCAGAAGAGAGAACCACGGATGCGCTGCTGCGGACGTTGGATTTCGACTTCTTCGAGCTACTGGACAGTGTTACCATCGCACGTTCTCGGAAGCATATCGAGAAGTACTACAACACCAACGCTATCGGAAAGTTCCCGGAGCGGTTGAAGCCGATTTCTGTCCGTCCATGCCTGACAGACCTGAATAATGCTATCAACTACAATGAGATTTACGAGCAGCTGATACAGTTGAGCTTGTGCGTCTATATGCCCTCCAACTATATCTTCGCAAGTAAGATCCAGAAGTATCAGGAGCTGACGCACAATAAGGGTGAGAATCTGACCCAGAGAGGCCGTGAGCAGGGCATTTGCAGGCTGATGAGTATTAAACCTGCTGAAGCGGCTGGAAAGCTCTGTATGCTCGTTCCAGCTGACCCTGATGCGCATCAAGAAACTGATTGATGGTACGATTCAGTCCATTGACCAGTTTGAACGCTCCGGCCACGCTGATCTGGATATATACGACATGGCCGGAGACGATTTTGACATGGACGATGAAAACACTGACTTTTTCACCGTCGGCAAAAAAGTCAAAATCGACCTTGCGGATATGGACTGGAAGAGCTGGCGTACGGAGCTTCGGAAAGATGCAGAAATTCTGGAGCTGTTGACCTTTATGGTGGCAGATATCACGCCGCAGCATGACACAAAGCTGCAAGAACTGTTCAAGCTGCTGTCTGAAAAAATTGAGCACCCGATCAATGCCGACAACAGAAAAGTGCTGATTTTCTCTGCATTTTCGGATACGGCAGAGTACCTCTTTGACAATGTGAGTACATTCGTAAAGCAGAAGTATGGGCTAGATACCGCTGTCATTACCGGATCGATTGATGGGCGAACCACGATCAAGGGCTTCAAGGCAACACTCAACAATGTACTGACCTGTTTTTCTCCGCTCTCCAAAGACCGGGATGTTCTGATGCCCGGTAGTACCACGGAGATTGATGTGCTGATTGCGACAGACTGCATTTCTGAAGGTCAGAACTTGCAGGACTGCGATTATCTGATCAACTATGACATTCACTGGAACCCGGTACGCATTATCCAGCGTTTTGGACGAATCGACCGTATCGGCAGCAAAAACCAGTACATCCAGCTTGTGAATTTTTGGCCTGATCTGACGCTGGACGACTACATCAACCTGAAATCCCGCGTGGAAACCCGCATGAAAATCACCGTTATGACCTCTACTGGAGATGACGACCTTATCAACCCCGAAGAAAAGGGCGATTTGGAGTACCGCAAGGCACAGCTGAAACGCTTGCAGGAAGAGGTCGTTGACATCGAAGATATGTCGGACGGCATCTCCATTATGGATCTGGGCCTGAACGAGTTCCGGCTCGACCTGCTGGATTACATCAAACACAATGGTGATCTGGACAAGAAGCCCCGTGGACTTCATGCGGTGGTTCCGGCTACGGATGAACTGCCGGAGGGTGTGATCTTCGTGCTGAAAAATCATCAATAACAGCGTCAATGTGGACAATCGGAACCGCATCCATCCGTTCTACATGGTTTACATCGGCATGGATGGGCAGATCATCTGCGACTACCTGAACCCCCAAAAATGTGTTGGACGATATCCGGCTGCTGTGCCGTGGAAAGACTGAGCCAATCAAAGAGGTGTATGAACGCTTCAACCGGGAAAACAGACGATGGAAAGGACATGGCAGAAATGTCCGAATTGCTGAGCGAAGCCATTGATTCAATCATTGATATTAAGGAAGAAAGCGATATCGACAGCCTGTTCTCTGTGGGCGGAACAACAGCATTACTCAGTCAGGTGTCTGGGCTGGATGATTTTGAGTTGATTTGCTTTCTTGTTGTAAAATGAACGCACAGAGGTGAAAAAACGTGCTGGGCTTGCCTGTATCTACCGAGTTTAATAAACGCATCCCTAAGCAGAAGTTCTATGAGAACATTGCCGTTACCCCGGCTATGAAGAGAGCCTTTGTCGAGCAGATCAGGATCATCTACTGGCGCAATAAGATTGCGACTACCACCCTGAATCTGGCGGCTGGGGAGCAGGTGACGGAGATCGAGGTGGTCGAGGTGCGGCTGTCTGCCCCGGAGCTGGACGAGAGTGTGCTGCGCCAGATCGACCGGGAAATTCCGTATCACATCCTCTTTTTGCTGGAATACGAGGGCAAGTATCGTGCTGTCATCGGCTACAAGGAGGCTGCGGCGGGCAAGACAGCCTTTAAGGTTGATCGCTATTATTCTACGGACTGGCTGGACGAGGACGACCTTCCGGTGCATCTGGAAGGACTTACGCTGGATGCTGTATACGAAAACTTTGTCCGTCAGATCGCAGGTGATGTGCTTGGCACAGGAGAAAGCACATCGCTGAAAGACAGCGTAGAGCAGCAGAAGCAACGAGAACAGATGGAAAAACAGATTGCGGCACTGGAAGCTAAAATCCGTAAGGAAAAGCAACCGAAGAAGAAATTTGAACTGGTACAAGAACTTAAAAAAATCAAGAAGCAGGAGACCTAATTGTGAGAAAAAGCATTTTTGATATCGTAAAAGACAATACCAATCTGGCAAATGATGTACTGCGATTGGATTCAATGTTTCTTAAAGAAGAAATTCTCAGAGTTAATCGTGGCATACCATATACGTTGAAAGATTATGTCGAAGATTACTGCTTTGAAACGTGGAAATATAGAAATCACTGTTTGGATGTCGACGATTTCCTTAGAACCGTAAATTACAATAATTTGAAACGGTCAGCGACAATCAATGCAGAAGATATCTTTACATTGATTGAGATTATTTATAATTTTTGGAATCTTGCATTTGGCGACTTAGAAAAAGGAACGAATGGCTTGTTATGGAGTGGGAACTTTTTTCATTTGCAAGATGTGATGGATGACATTTTGAGACAGTATAACTATACTGCTTATATTCCAGAAGATGATGAGTGTGTCTTGGTTATTGAAGATAAACCAGAGGTGACGGCTACTGCCGAGATTGTTCCAGAGACACTTGCACTCGATATTATTCGATATAATCACAGATTGCTAAAGGGCAACATAAATGCCAAAAAAGTCAACTTTTGCTTAAACTAGCAAGCGAACTTGAACCGAGAAGGAAAAGAACTGCAAGAGTTAGATAAAGACCTGACATCGAACATCGTTTTTCATGTTAAATAACATGAATATTCGACATAATAATCAAAATATAAATGAGCCTTCAAAATATAAGAAATATGTTGCTGAGATAGACAATCAGCATCTGGAAGACTGGTATGATGAACTATACCAAATGATGTTGCTTGCGCTTTTGCTATTGGACAATATTGAACGTCAAAAATCTATTGATGAACTAAAAGAGAAAGTGGCAGGAAAATAAAATGGAAACTCTAAAAATGCACAGCCTTGACGGAGTACAGCGTAACATTGAGCTGATTGGCAAGCTATTCCCCAATGCAATTACCGAGGTGAAACGCAACGGCAAAGTAGAACACGCCATTGATTTTGACGTTCTGCGGCAGGAGCTTTCCGACTCCATTGTAGAGGGCAGGGAGGAACGCTATCAGTTTACTTGGCCGGATAAGAAAAAGGCGATGTTGGCGGCCAATGCGCCCATCACGGCAACCCTGCGCCCGGTGGTGACTGATAGTGTTGGTAAGGACGGTACACCCGGCGGTTTTGACAGCGAAAACCTCTATATCGAGGGCGATAATCTGGAAGTGCTGAAGCTCTTGCAGGAAACCTATCTGGGCAAGGTCAAGATGATCTACATTGACCCTCCCTATAATACAGGCAATGACTTTGTCTATGAGGATGATTTTGCACAGAGCACCGAGGATTACATGGGAAACAGCGGCCAGTACGATGAAGAAGGCAACCGCATGGTGACAAACACCGAAAGCAACGGCCGCTTCCATACGGATTGGCTCAATATGATTTATCCTCGGCTTAAATTGGCAAAAAGTTATCTAACTAATGATGGTGTTATATTTATTTCTATTGACGATGGTGAAGTAGAAAATCTCTAAAAAATTATGTGATGAGATTTTTGGTACAGACAATTACATCAATACAATATGCTTGAAATTAAAAAATATCGCTGGAGCATCTGGTGGTGGTGAAGACAAAAGATTAAAGAAAAACATGGAATATATTCTTGTTTACGCAAAAAATTTATCGAGAATTAGTTCCATTCAAAAATGTATATCAATATACGCCAATCTCCAAAATGGTAGAAGAATATCGAAATGCAGGCATAAGCTGGAAATACACAACGGCACTTGTAAATCCCGGAGAGAAAATTTATGTTGGGTCGACTTTTGATGGTGACGGATTAGAAATCAAGATTTATAAGCGTATCGGATTTATAATAAAATCTGTTGGGCAAATTATGAAAGAAGAAAACTTAACAGAAAAGGAAGTATATGATAGATACGCATATTGCATTTATCAAACAGCAATGCCGCAGAGTTCAATTCGTCCGAGAGTTATGGAAAAAGTAAGACAAATCGGCATTGAAAGCGATTTGTATTCAATAGAATATGTTCCGAAAACTGGCAGAAATAAAGGAAACACTTATGAGCAGTTTTACAAAGGAGAAAACTTCCGTCTTTTTGCTTGGCTGAAAGATGTCGCTGAGGAAATCAACGGTATTCTATATAAAAAGGATTTGCAAGGTACACTATGGGATTTTGTTGGTGAGACAAAAAATCTTACAAAAGAGGGTGATGTTCCATTTCCTAATGGGAAAAAGCCTGTTAGATTGTTGAAGCAGATGTTAACTATGTTGACCTCTGGAAATGATTATGTCCTTGATTTTTTCTCTGGTTCTTCTACTACTGCCCATGCTGTAATGCAGTTGAACGCCGAAGATGACGGACACCGCAAGTTCATCATGGTGCAGCTGCCCGAAAAAAGCAGATGAAAAGAGCGAAGCCTACAAGGCAGGCTACAAGAACATCTGCGAAATTGGCAAAGAGCGTATCCGCCGTGCGGGTCGAAAAATTAAGGAAGATGCTGGGCTAACCGCTCCGGCTGATTTGGATATTGGTTTCCGCTGCCTGCGTCTAGATGAAAGCAACATGAAGCCGGTTTACTACACGCCGGAGGAGACCCAGCAGCAGGATCTGTTCTCTCTGGTGGACAACGTTAAATCTGACCGCACCCCGGAAGATCTGCTGTTTCAGGTCATGCTGGATTTGGGTGTGCTGCTGTCCAGTCCCATTGAGGTAAAAGAGATCGCAGGCGAAAAAGGTGTTCAACGTGGCAGACGGCTTCTTGCTGGCCTGCTTCGACCATGATGTGACGGAGGAGACTGTCAAGGCCATTGCCCAGATGAAGCCCTACTATGCCGTGTTCCGTGACAGCTCCATGGCAAACGACAGCGTTGCAACAAACTTTGACCAGATTTTTTGGAAACGTATAGCCCGGAAACGGTAAGGAAGGTGCTGTGATGGATTTTAATGGTATTAACTTACCTGATTTAACCCCAAGAATAGATACCTCGTTTATTGATGAAATGAATAGGCGAAATCAGGAAGTGATTGATAGCATTACGCCACTGAACGAGATTCTTGCAGAGGAAATAAAACCAATACTTGAAGGAAATCAGAAAGTGGTAGAGGGACTTAATGATAACTATTCAAAACTTAACGATTTGTACCTGTTGAAAGAGAAAGAGCTGGAAGAAAGCAAACAGGAAGCTGAAAAAGCAAAAAAGTATAATACAAAGATGCTGATTATTGCCCTTGTTTCTGCGGGTATTGCGTTAGCTTCGCTTGTTGCTACTATCCTTATTGCTGTTCTTTAATGGTGAAAATGTGATATGGATGATAAAAAGAAAAAAGAACTTGCATGTTCGCAGTTCAGCGGCAGAATATTTGACCTTTGTGGCTTCTACGGGTGAGAGCGATGCAAGCTATGAAATGCGCTATGAGGATGAAAACATCTGGCTGACGCAGAAGATGATGGCGGCACTGTATGATGTGGATGTGCGCACGGTCAACGAGCATATCGAAAAAAATCTATGCGGATGGCGAACTGACCGAGCAAGCAACTATCCGGTAAAATTCCCGGATAGTTCAGACCGAGGGCACTCGTCAGGTCAATCGGGAACTGACGCATTATAATTTGCAGATGATTATTGCCGTGGGCTTCAAGGTGAACAATCAGCGCGCCGTGCAGTTCCGCAAATGGGCGGGCCGGATTGTGAAAGACCATACGATTCAGGGCTGGACAATGGATGTTGACCGCCTGAAAAAAGGTCACATGTTTACGGATGAATATTTCGAGCGGCAGTTGCAGCAGATTCGGGAAATTCGCCTGTCGGAGCGCAAGTTCTATCAGAAAGTGACGGATTTATACGCAACAGCGTTTGATTACGACAAGGACGCCAAGACGACCCGCCTGTTCTTCCAGACGGTTCAGAATAAGATGCACTATGCTGTGCATCGCCACACGGCGGCAGAACTGATTGTGGAGCGTGCCGATGCCAACAAGGAGCACATGGGGCTTACCACATGGGAAAATGCGCCGGATGGGAAAATCCTGAAAGCGGATGTGACAGTAGCCAAAAACTACCTGAGCAAAGAGGAAATGAATTATCTGGAACGCATCGTGTCGCTCTATCTGGATTATGCCGAGCTGCAGGCCGAGCGCAAGATCCCCATGAGCATGGAGGACTGGGCAAAGCGGCTGGACGGTTTTCTGGAGTTCAACGGCAATGAACTGCTGACAGGCCCCGGTAAAATCAGCGCAGAACAGGCCAAACTCCACGCAGAAACCGAATACGAAAAGTATCGTGTCATTCAGGATCGCCTGTATGAGAGCGATTTTGACCGGTTCCTGATGCTGGAGCAGGAGGTAAACCACAAAGATGAAGTTTAGTTTTAAGATTCAGCAGTACCAGACCGATGCTGTGGATGCGGTGGCACGGGTCTTTCAGGGTCAGCCCTACAATGCAGGCGTGTCGTACCTGCGGGATATGGGAAACCTGTCTGCACAGCCGCAGCAGTTGAGCCTTGTTTCCAGTGGGGACGATGCAACACAGGTGGAATTGCAGGATTTAATCAACGATTCCGGCTTTAAGAACGAAGCACTCCAACTGACCGACCAGGAGCTGCTTCAGAATATCCGCACATTGCAGGCAGAAGCAAACATCCATCAGTCGGACAAGTTGGTGGCACCGCTGGGCAGGTGTTCTCTGGATATTGAGATGGAAACCGGCACAGGCAAGACCTATGTTTACATCAAGACCATGTTCGAGCTGAACAAGCGGTATGGTTGGAGCAAATTTATCGTTGTTGTGCCGAGTATCGCCATCCGTGAAGGCGTAAAGAAGTCCTTTGAGATCACTGCCGATCACTTTATGGAGTGCTACGGCAAAAAGGCACGGTTCTTTATCTACAACAGCAGCAATCTGAATCAGTTGGATTCCTTTTCCAGCAATTCCGGCATCAATGTCATGATCATCAACACGCAGGCGTTTGCCGCCTCCATGAACGAGGACAAGAACGTGGAAGGCCGCAAGGGAGATGCTGCGGCGCGTATTATCTACACCAAGCGGGACGAGTTCGGTTCCCGCCGCCCGATTGATGTGATTGCCGCCAACCGCCCGATCCTGATTCTGGACGAACCGCAGAAGATGGGCAAAGAGGACTCTGCCACTCAGAAAGCCCTGAAAAAGTTCAATCCACCTTTTCACACTGAATTACTCTGCTACCCACGCCAAGCAGCATAATCTGATTTACGTTCTGGATGCGCTGGACGCTTACAATAAGCGACTGGTCAAGAAAATCGAAGTCAAAGGCTTTGAGGTCCAAAAATCTGCGTGGTACGGACAAGTATCTGTATCTGGAAAGCATCATCATCTCCCCGAAGAATCCGCCACGGGCAAAAGTGGAGATGGAGGTCAGCTACCAGAACGGCACGAAGCGAGAGTTCCATATGCTGGATGTGGGCGATAATCTCTATTATAAATCCGGGGAAATGGAGCAGTACAAGGGCTTCGTAGTGTCGGAAATCGACCCGATCACGGGCGTTGTGACCTTTACGAACGGAGACACCATCCGCAAAGGTGATGTTACCGGCGACGTTTCCGAAAACGATATGCGCCGGGTACAGATTCATGAAACAATCCTTTCGCACTTTGAAAAAGAGCAGGAACTTTTCAAACTGGGCATCAAGACACTTTCGCTGTTCTTCATCGACGAAGTGGCAAAATACCGCCAGTACGATGAAGACGGAAACGAGCTGCTGGGCGAGTACGGCAAGATTTTTGAACAGGAGTATCTTTCGGTTCTGAATGAGTATCGCACCCTGTTCGACCCTGCTTATACAGCCTATCTGGATTCAACCGATGTGCATGATGTCCACAAGGGCTATTTTAGCATCGACAAGAAAGGTCACAGCGTCAACAGTTCGGTCAAGCGTGGCTCAGATATGTCGGATGACATTTCTGCCTATGACCTGATCCTGAAAAATAAGGAACGTCTGCTGTCCTTTGAAGAGCCGACCCGGTTCATCTTCTCCCACTCTGCCCTGCGGGAAGGCTGGGATAACCCGAATGTGTTCCAAATCTGCACCCTGAAGCACAGCGACAGCACCACGCAGAAGCGGCAGGAAGTAGGCCGTGGTCTGCGTCTGTGCGTGAATAAGGACGGAAACCGCATGGATGCGGAAGTACTGGGAGATAAGGTGCAGGATATCAACGTCCTGACCGTTATTGCCAGCGAGAGCTATGCAGGATTTGTAGACGGACTGCAAAAGCAGACCGAAGCAGTGCTGTATGACCGCCCACGCAAGGCAGACATTGCATATTTTACCGGCAAGACCATCAGGCTGGATGGCAAAACTATCAAGGTGGATGACCATCAGGCACGGGCGATTTATCAGTACCTTGTCCGCAACAACTATGTGGATGAGCAGGATAACGTCACGCAGGACTACCGGGACGATGTGCAGACCGGAACACTTGCACCGGTGCCGGAGACGCTGAAGCCCATTGAAGAGGGTGTGCACACGCTTGTGCAGGCAATTTATGATGACAGTATGCTCAAGTCTATGTTTGAGGATGGCAACAAGCCGAAAGTGCTGGAAAATCCGCTGAACGACCGGTTTGAAAAGGCAGAGTTCCAGAAGCTCTGGCAGACGATCAACCACAAATACGCCTATACGGTGGATTTTGATTCTGAGGAACTGATCCGGAAAGCAACCGAATACATCGACAGGGAACTGTACGTCAGTCGCCTGCAATATACCGTTACCTATGCCGGGCAGAAAGATGTCCTGAGTGCCGATATGGTGCGAGAAGGCAGCAGCTTCAGCGATGCCAAGAGCAGAACCAAAAAAATTAGAACATGACTACGCAGGTCAGGTTGCGTATGACCTGATCGGCAAAATTGCAGAGGGCACAACGCTGACCCGGCATACCGTTGCACGGATTTTGCAGGGCATCAAGCCGACAACCTTTGCGATGTACCAGAACAACCCAGAAGAATTTATCACAAAGGTGATCCGGCTGGTCAAGGAGCAGAAAGCTACCATGATCGTGGAGCATATCACCTATGATACCATTGAGGGCAGCTACGACAGCAGCATCTTTACGGCAGAGAAACACGCTCTGACGATGGATAAGGCTTACAAGGCACAAAAGGCGATTCAGGATTACGTTTTCACCGATGGCACAGCGGAAAAGAGCGTGGAACGGAAGTTTGCGGAAAATCTGGACGGTGCAGAGGAAGTCTTTATCTATGCAAAACTGCCGAAAGGCTTCTATATTCCGACCCCGGTTGGACACTACTCCCCGGACTGGGCAATCGTGTTCCATGAGGGCAAGGTGAAACACATCTATTTTGTAGCAGAAACCAAAGGCACGATGGAAAGCCTGAACTTGCGCCCAATCGAGAAGTCCAAGATCGACTGCGCCAAGAAGCTCTTCGCAAAATTGTCAGATGGTCTTGTGACATACGACCATGTGGACAGCTATCAAGAGCTGATGAATAAGGTACTGCAGTGACCAGTACAAAATGAATCATGAAGCGGCTGTTTGCGTAGATGCAGATGGCCGCTTCTGCATTTGACATCCTGATCGGGAGTGTGAGCGATAATATAGGGCTGCGATGAGTTTGAACGAATCAGCGATGCAATCGCACAGTCTGCATCGAAAACGTGTTACAGATGCTGCAAGTGCTCAAAATGAGCACATCGTTTTTCCGTAACGCCTCAAGGCCTGTTGAAAATCAGGTTGCCAAGATGACAACCTGATTCTGACCGTAACAGAATCAGTGGGTCAAAATGGCCCACTGAAAAAATCCGGACGAGCTGTCCTGAAGGTCAGCTTGCCCGAAGCAAGAGTGCAGAGGTGCGGGTCGCCAGTGGCGACCTCAAAAGGCCGCAGGTATTTTGAAGCACCGACCGAGCCGACAGGCGAGACCGCAGCCCTTTGAAGGGAGTCAAGGGGGAACGCCTTGCCCAGTGATATGACGCTGTGCGTCATATCCTACTGGGTATTATCTGGCGCAAAACGGCGGCAGATCCAGCAGCTCCGCTGCTGCGCTCTCTCTCGGCAAGCTGTTGAAATGAAAGAAGCCCCCGCTAAACTTTATACCAAAATCAGGAAAAAGTAATCAGAGCAGGTTCACTTAGGGGGCCAATAATAGGCCTACGAAGCCCACGACTTTAGTGATTTCAGGTGCTATGATAATTGCAGAGATGCAGCATCTTAGTGATTTTCCGCAAAGAAAGAATAGCGATGCAACAAGAAATGGGAACGATGCTTCCTAGTTTCACTGAAAATTAGGAGCTCTCAGTTCCTGTTCGATTCCAAGCTTCTCTGCTATACTTTTCTTGCAGAGCGAAAGCAAACTCTTCTAAGCGGAAAGCGACAAACGCCATGATCTCCCACTGAGGGAAGGAGCGATAGGCCACTTTCTTTGCAGTATAACAAACACATAAATCCTTTTCCGAAAGGATTACCTTTCGATTCCGAGAGAAGATTTCAAGACACGGTCTTGAAATGCGAGACCCGTTGCTTAGAAGAATTGTATCACTTCTGTGATTTGATCGCACGAGTGGCCGTACACAAAAAATACAGGAAAAGAGGGATGCCTATCTGAAATTAACACGACACAACGGACGAGCCGGAGCCCACGGCACCTATAACCCAAAACACAATGACCGCAGTTTCAACCTTTCCAACAGCGAGCACATTGACCCGGAACGAGCCAAGGGCAACATCTACTGGGATTGCTTCCACGGTTTCCGTTCGGCTCTCGACCCGCAAGACCCGGACGACTTGGCAGTGACCTTTTCAGATGTGGAACGGCAGTTCTACGAGAGCCGGTACACGACCTTTATCGAAGGTCAGAACGAGCGTAATGCCAAGATCCGGCACACGGAACGCAACCGCTCCATTCCTGACCTGCTGTCCAGCCGCAAGACCTGCCCGGAGGAGACTATTTACCAGCTTGGGACGTTGGATGAACACGCTTCCGCAGAGGACTTGCTGAACATCGTCACCGAGTTCATTGACGAGTTCAAGGCCAAGTTTGGCGAACACGTTCATGTGCTGGACTGGGCGCTGCATTTGGACGAAAGCACACCTCATATCCACGAGCGTCATGTATTCGACTGCGAGAACCGGTATGGCGAGATCGCACCCCAGCAGGAAAAGGCACTGGAAGCACTAGGCTTCGAGCTGCCCGACCCGGACAAGCCTCTCAGCCGCCGCAACAACCGCAAGATCACTTTCGATGCCGCCTGTCGGAAGATGCTGTTTGAGATTGCCAAGCGGCACGGGCTGGAATTGGAGGAAGAAGCGGAATACGGCAGCCGCAAGTATCTGGAAAAGCAGGACTTCATCCTTGCCAAGCAGAAGGAGCAGCTTGCCGCCCAGCAGAGCAAGCTGGACGAGCTGACCCTGAAAGTTTCGGATATGGAGACCCTGCTGGAAGATGTTTCGGCAGCAGCCTACGACAAGGCGGTGGAGGTTGTGACGGACGTGGTGCGCACCGAGACCCGGAAAGAGGATATGCGGATGATCGAGGACACGAAGAAGTGGGTGCTGTCCCCGGAACGCAAGGCTCCGCAGGCTACGAGAGAATACGCTGCTCATCGGTTGGACGATGTACTGAACAAGTTTCTCAAGACCATGCAGACCACCGCTGCCCGCTTGCAGGAGAAGCTCCTGAAGCCGGATGTCCGACAGAAGGGCAAGGAGCAGGTCAAGGAGAAAGCACGGGATTCCGTTCTGCAACTGCTGAGCCGTTTGCAGGCAGAACAGGCACAAAACAAACCAACGGCACAACCCCGCACACAGGAGGGACACTCGGAAAATTTGAACCTCATCGGGAGCGTTTGGGGGCAGAAAGCTGGCACTTTCTGCCCGGCACCCGGTTACAAGGAATTGGAGGTGCAAGTGAAAGAAGTTTGCGTTTGCGAAGCAATGAAGTCCCAAGTGGGGACTTTAAGCAACGGAACGGTCTTGCGTCAGCAAGATGGAGGGACCAAGTCCCGACAAGTTCCGATTTGGCAAAAGAGTAATCTGACCTTGGAGGAAGCGGCGGCTTACTCTGGGATCGGTATCAATAAACTGCGGTCAATGACCGATAGCGATGAATGCAAGTTCGTCCTTTGGAACGGAACCAAACGGCTGATCAAACGCCGTAAGCTGGACGAATATCTGGATAAGGCATTCTCGATCTGATGCGGTTCAAAAATTGATCGTTTGATGTTGCAGGGAGTCTTGCGTCATGGTATACTCATGGCGTAAGGCTCCTTTTGCAACATTCTGTGCATGAAAAGGAGAGTTTATATGCAAAGACGTAAAGATAATAAAGGCCGTGTTTTGAAGGATGGCGAGGTCTACCGCAAGAGCGACGGGCTGTATATGTACCGTTGGACTACGAAAAACGGAAAACGCCATACCATCTATGATGCAACCTTGGAGGGGCTGCGCGAAAAGGAAGAGAAGATCCAGCACGACTTGGCAGATGGCCTCCGCATTCCGGAGTGCAGCTTGACCCTGAATGACCTGTTTGAACTGTGGCGTAAGAACAAGGTGGGCTTGAAAGAGCATACCTTCGCCAATTACGTTTATATGTATAATCGGTTTGTTCGGGATGAGATCGGCATGATGAAGCTCAAGGACATTCGCAAGTCGGATATCCGCAGCTACTACAATGGCATCGTCCGTAACGGCAAGATGGCGTTGAACACGCTGGAAACCATTCAGAATGTTCTCCATCAGGTCTTTGCGGTGGCGGTGGACGATGAGTACATCCGTGTGAATCCCACGGATGGTGTCCTGACGGCCATTAAAGCCGCCCACCAGTACGAAACGCCCAAACGACACGCTCTGACCCTGCCCCAGCAGCAGGCGTTTCTGAATTTCATCAAGAAAACGCCGAAGTTCCAGCACTGGCTCCCGATGTTCACCTTCATGCTGGGCACCGGATGCCGCATCTCGGAAACGGTTGGCCTGTGCTGGGGCGACATCGACTTTGAGAGTGGGTTTATCACTATCCAGCACAATCTGGTGTACCATGACCACGAGGTCGGTGGCTGCTATTTCACCATGTCTACCCCCAAGACTGCCGCCGGTAAGCGGGCAATTCCGATCTTGCCCGAAGTGCGGAAGGCACTGGAGCAGGAGCGCACCAACCAGCAGGAGCTGGAACTGGTATGCGAATATGAAATCGACGGAATCTCGGACTTCGTATTCCTGAACCGCTTCGGCCAGCCGCAGAATCCGCAGACGGTCAACCGCGCTATCAAGCGCATCAGTGTGGCCTACAACGAAGCCGAACTGGAAAAGGCCGAAAAGGAAAAACGGGAGCCGCAGCTGCTGCCGCCTTTCTCCTGCCATAATCTCCGGCACACATTCTGTACCCGGCTGTGCGAAAATGAGACCAACCTGAAGATCATTCAGGATATCATGGGACACCGGGACATCAGCACCACGATGGAGATTTACGCAGAAGCCACCAAGGAAGCCAAAGCCCATTCCTTTACAAATCTGAACGGTAAACTGGGCATTTCGGTCTGAAATCTACTACACCAACTACTACACCACTTTTACACCAAATTGCCGGTAAGTTGTGGAGAGTTGCGTAGGGTGACGTACGGGAGCAGGAAAAAGAAAGCCGCATGGATAGGCTTATAAAGGAAAATAAAGCCATTTGTGAGCCTTCCTTGACCTGTCCCCACGATGAAGCCGATTGAGCAGTAAAACGCAAAAAATGGCTTTGTTTCGTTTGAAATTGTGGCGTTCGATACTGGAACAACGTGGATTTACCACCAACTTACCACCAAATTTGATAATTTGCATTAGTAAAACGGAAAGCAGCCTACAATAAACACAAGCACCCCTGTCCATTCGATGTTGTGCGACAGCACAGCACGATGGGCAGGGGTGCTTTTTGTATCTTGGGCGGGCATCCACTACAAGCGAGAAATTATTGATGATTGAATGTGTCCGCCTACTATGTTCTGAACGCACTGGAGAAATAGAAACTGTGCAAAGACATCCAGACTGAAGATGTTGATTTCGGTATTCCATCTGACCAGAGAAATTGTTCCAACTACGGAACACAGATGAAATTGCTTGACAAAAACATGGCTCGCGAAATTCCGAAATTCATCCTCCAAAAACTCAAATTTACACGTTATTTATGACAAAACTTATAGAAAAAACTTTTGGTTTTTAAATTTCTTCAATGAGTCAAACGAATAATTCTTCCAAAGAACAGGGCATCCGCCACGGCATACATCAAAGTGCTCGCAGGTGGTACACTCGTCAGATGGCAACTTGCGGATTTCGTCCATCGTTTTACGGTAGATAGCATTTTCGGTCAATGACTGGAAATCTTGGTAGGACGAAAAGTCCCTGCCGAATTTTCCCAACGGCTGGTAGAGATACATATCACATGGAAGCAATTCCATCTTCGTATTGAATGTTACGGCGTTTTTCAGATGAATCTGGCAGGGTGTAGCAAGCCTGCCTTTTAGAAGCTTTAGCTGCTCTTCCGTATATACACACAGTGGAAAGCTGTATTCGATCCACCATTCATCTGTAATATCGCTCAATTTATCAATTTGAGAAATGAAATCACGGACTAATTTTATGGGGTCGTGCTTTTGCAGGTAAATCAGATCTTTGTCCCCGGCATTATTGTTGTCGATGATGAATGTGAACGAGAACTGCTTTGCACCATTATCATGAGCGATTTGGACAGCTTCGCAAAAGGAGTGAACATTCTCGGGGGTTATCACCATGGAACAAGTAAACTCTATTGGCAACGAAGCCAGATTACGAATTGCCTGATGCTGTTTCTCAGTGCCATCATATCCCGTCATTTCACACCATTCCTTCCGATTTCTTCCTTTCATAGATACATCAACATATCCGAGGCCACTATCGATCAGCATCCGGCATAATTCCATGTTGCTAAGCAAGACACCATTTGTTGCAACTGCAGTTGTTATGGGATGACGTCTTGTTTTGATATACTGCAAAATTTCCGGAAGATGTGGGTATGTAAGCGGTTCTCCTCCGGTAAAGAATATATACTTGACTTTTGCTTCACAGCAAAAATTAACGATACTTTTAAGATCATCGTATTCGATTCGATTATCTGCTACATATCCAGCACTTTTTACATAGCAAAAGTGCAACGCAAATTACAGTCGCGTGTAAGCACGATTGAGCATTGCTTAATCTTTCCTTCAGCAGTCATTGAAGCTCTCCTCCCATAATTGACAGGTGCATTAATATGTCAGTTTATCCAGACGGTATAGCGAAGAGACTTTGTTGGCAAATACTGCTTCCGGAAATCCTTGCGCGACGATTTTTCCACCGGATTCACCGCCGGATATACCAAAGTCAATGATATGATCTGCAACCGTTTTAATGAATTCAACATTATGCTCGATTATTATGGCTGTCTCACCGTTCTTTTGCAAAGAAAACAGAACTTGAATGAATTTGTCGATATCTACATCATTCAAGCCAGACGTCGGTTCATCAAGAATATACAAATTTTTGCCATAGGACGAAGAGCTCAAGGCTTTTGCCAGCTTTACGCGCTGAGCCTCTCCTCCGGATAAATTCATGGACATCTGACCTAATTTTAAATATCCTAGACCCAATTCGATCATGCTGCTCAAAGTTTGGCAGACTTTTTTGGGATTCTTTAAACACATTCACAATATCAATGATTGGTGTTTCCAGAATATCCAGGATTGTTTTTCCGCAGTATTTCACAGATAACACTTGATCGTTGAATCGCTTTCCTCCGCATTCAGGGCAGGTGATATAGGAGTTGGGAAGATAGTTGAGTTCGATTTTCTGGAGGCCTGTGCCTTGGCAACATTCACAACGCCCACCTTTAACGTTCATGCTAAATGACGAGGCACCAAGTTTCATCTGTTTTGCAGCGTCTGTCTTTGAAAACAATGCACGAATCTCATCAAAGATTTCCAGATAAGAAACAATCGTCGATCTTTGTGTTTTTTCCTATGGGAGCCTGATTAACCTGTATGACCCGCCGGATATTCTTTCCGCCATAAACAGTGCCATGAACATTATCGGATTTTCTGGAAAAACATCTTGCAATGACCGATGCTAAGGTCGATTTTCCAGAACCAGAAACACCGGTTATACAGGTGATTCCGCCAATAGGAAAACGAGCATTCTGTCTGCGAATATTTCTGAAATTGATGTTACGAACTTCAAAATAGTCTTTCGCATTTAACGGCTGCTTAAAAGCAAGAGAATGACCAGTGGCAGGGGTGGTGCCTGACTGGCGGATTAAGTATCCTCCATCGGGTCCACCAACCGGCCCGAGCTCTATGATACAGTCGGCAGATGAGATGTACTGTTTGTTGTGCTCTATTGCGATAACGGTGTTTCCACGGCAGACTAAATTCCGAGTAGCGGTTACAACCTTGGTTATATCTCTATAATGCAGCCCTTTACACGGTTCATCCAAAATATAGATTAATCCCTTCAGGGAACATGTAAGCTGAGTGGCAATCCGAACTCGTTGCCTTTCACCGCCTGAAAGGGTAGGAATGGGTCTGTTAAGGCACAGATAGCCCACGTCAAGTTGCATCAATGCGTTCAATTTGCAAAGAATGCTGTTTACAAGTTGCTCAACAAACTCTTTTTTGGACGGAGAAATTCGCTTGTCACTAAACTGCTGTATCCAAGAAAACAAAGCAGTCAGTTCCATGCTTTCGATGTCAGCGTAGTTCAGTCCGCCAATTTTGTATTCCAGAACTTCTTTGCGTAGCTTGGTCCCACCACATACATGACAAGGAATCTCCTCCAGATATTTTGCATAGACAGTTGAGGGGGTCGGATGGATCACTGTCGGATATTCGTTCCAATATAGCAGGTATAGCTCCGCGAAGTGTTACATAGTGCTGCTTTTTTACGTTTGCCCTCTTTATAGGCCAATTTGCATCGGGTTTGGTCATCAGCATAAAGCAACTGGCGAAGCTCGTAATCGCTGAGTTGGGAGACTTTTTTGTCAATGTCGATTCCATAATGTTCGCATAGGGCTTCCAGATACTTTTGTTCCTTGCTTTCCGGTGAACCTTTAAAATATAAAATTGCACCGTCTCTCAATGTGATATCACGGTCTGGAATCAGGAGAGATTCGGACACGACAGTTTCAACGCCGAGGCCAAAGCAATGAGGACAAAAAGATTTTGGGTTATTGGACGAGAACAATTTTTCTGAAACGCTGGATGTTTGGCTGCTATTAACAATGGAAAATAATGATCTGAGATAATAGGAGATTTCTGTAGTGGTGCCGATAGTGGAACGGGGATTTACGTTGTAGTAGTTTTGAGAAATATTCAGAGCTGGGCGAAGATTTTCGATAGAACCTACCTTCGGCTTATTCATCAGTTTCTGACCATAAATATTACCGGTCATCCCCTCAAGAAAGGCTCTCTGACTCTCTGCGTAGATCGTATCAAATACCAAGGAGGATTTACCGCATCCGGAACAACCAGTTACGCAGGTGAATTTGTCCAAAGGAATTTTTAAATCTAGGTGCTTTAAATTGTTTTCAAAGGCATCCTTAATTATAATCTTTTCCATAATTGGCACGACTCCCATATAAAATCTTTAGAGATATGTATCAAAGTCAGCGGGATGTTATTTTCGCAGAAGATATTCTCTGTAAAGCTTTGTCGACTTTACGGTGGGTCATAGCTGCAACATTGCAACGGTACTGGTTGATTCTGAACGGAGCTCCATCAGGATTCTCGTTTGAATTCCACATCATGCAGACTGTGCAGTAGCCTCTGTCCTTACAGTCAACACACTGTAAGAACCGCGACCGTTTTACTTGTCTTAGTTCCTTTATTTTTCGCTGAGGTTTCCCATATTTCCTGAACGGTTTGATGATTCAGGTCTCCAATAACATTGTTCTGCCAGCCAGCGCAGGGAAATACAGTCCCACTTGCTGTAACGCAGAAGCTATATCGGCAAACAGAGCATATTGGATCATTTCCGGTCAGACTTTCTCTGTCCATGGCAATCTTGTGGAGCGATTCAGCATACCCCTCCTGCATTTGCACAGTTAAGACATCATCTACTTCTTCGATGGACAAGCGGTTTGCAAGGTTGCAGCCGGAATGATCGTAAGCGGCAAAGATTACCGGCTCTGTTGCAACAGCAATATTATGGTCCCATCCCCAGTGAAGGACATCAACATAGGTGTCTTTATTTTGTTTTATGATAGGACACGATATCTGTACCGGGATATTTTCATCACACAACCGAAGGATTCCCGCTTTTGTTTTTTCAAAGCTTCCGCTTAACTTTGTGATAGAATCATGCACTGTGGCATCCATAGAATAAAGGGAAACTTGTACAGAGAGAAGAGGATTTTTCTTCATTTCCGATAGGATATCATCCGTCAACAAAGTCAGATTCGACAGAACGTTTACAGACAAATCCAGTTCTCTACATCTTTTCAAAAAGCCTAAAATATCTTTGTGAAGAAGAGGTTCTCCTCCGGACAGCGTAACATGGATGATGTTCATCTTCCGCCCTTCCTCGATGAGTCGATAAAACAAGGCGGGATCAATCGCGTTGTTTTTGCGTTCATTTGGAATATAGCAATGTACGCAACGCTCATTGCATGCATCAGCAATCTCGATATGGATGCTTCTAAGAAAATCATTTGGACTGATTTCTCCACCAGTGCAGTCACTTCTTGCCATACCATCTTGAGCCGGATTGCGATTGTCCGGTCTCAGGATATCTGCAACAAATCGATCTGTGCAAGTGTCGACCGTTTTACCACAACTAAGAAATCCCTCATCTACAAACCAGTCGAAAAACTCTATGGTATCTTGTTTCAACGTTTCATACTCGACACCAGTGAAGATTTGCGACAAATCTCCAACAATATCATCAATGGCGCGAGGAGATTTGCTCAGCATACTCAACATGACAGCTCCACTGGCAGAGACATATTTTTCACCCGGATGTATACGGGCATCATTGAGCATACGATAGCCGTATTCTGAATTGTCTGTTATATAGCCATGCCCCTGATATTTTCGGAACAACACATCATTCCTGATTTTGTAGTACATACTGTCTAACTCCGTGGCTCTGAATTCAGATGGAAATCTCAAGGCGTTTCATAGATATAAAAAGAGGGCACAGCACGATTGCTCTGCACCCTCTGATAGACTTTATGGCTTTATTTTAGGCTCTGTTCACACTGCAGGGTCTGCCACACGGGCCATCGCCGCACTTTGCCGAATTTACGGTCGCGGGATTAATAACAGCGGGCTTAACGTATTCCATGCTTTTATCTCCTTCCTAATGAATTAACATAATCGTACATGAAAATGTCTTTATCTGTAAAAATACTATCATGAATGTCAAAAAAAGTCAATGGTATTTCTAAAGACAGAGCGTATGTCTTTGTAGAATTACAATAGATGTGTTACAAAGTTGAATAAAAAGAAAGATGAACACGTCGACCTGTTGTACAGTTAAGTTGCTACACAAAAACAGCACAGAAAGGGCGGCGCATTCGCCATGAATACCGTAACACAAACCATGCAGTTCCGTCAATCACTTTTGAACTACATAGAGAAGGGCGGCGTGAACCGGGCAGCAATCAAGTATAATATAAACCGCAACGACATTCATTCTCTTGCCAATAGATTGTACCGGCCCATCATCCGAACTAGCGCACAGAAGCGGAGCTTTAACGGATCACAAACTTTTGTAGGAGAAACTCTAACACAGAGCTGGTCGTTCTTTAGATGAAGTTGTATCGGAGTGGCTACAAGTATTTCATTACTGGCCTGTATCACGTTTTACGCCGTCAGGGATAAAATGTCTGTTAAGCTGCCCAGCCCCAAATACATCCCAAAACCTTAAGAAAAGATGCACTTTCCCGGAGAGCGAGTTCTAATTGTTTGAAACGCGCAGGTATCCGTACAACTGATGATCCTGCTTCAAAATCATACCAAGATCTTATGCGTGTGCGTAACCTTGGAAAAAAAGAACTGCGAAGAAGTTATCCGAAAGCTGAAAGAAGCTGGCTTTTTAATAAAGGATGAGCAATAAGACAAGTCTGCATCCAGTGGATGCGGATAGACTTGTTTTTTGCCAATCTTCTCATAAGGCAAATTATCGGAAAAGCCCAAGACAGTAATTTATGCGGATCGCGCTATCGACACAAAACGGTAAAGTGGATTTTATCTGCTTTGCCGTTTTCTTTTGTCCAAATTTGTAAATTTTCAAACTGTATTCCAAACGACCCTGTGGATTCCTATTAGTATAGGGGCTTTCAAAATCTTTCGGAAAACAGCTTTCCTCTGGTTCTATAAGTGGGAATTGAACAAAATCTATATTCTAAAATTAGGCAGTTCGACAAAATTTGAAAATCTGTATGCCAAACACCCATTTTAGAATGTTATAGGTAGAGGGGAACGTTGGAAAAATGAATTTTCTTTGAACTTTCAAAAGACCCGGTTTAAAAACACCCCTTAAAGTTTGTATAGGGTATAGGAAGTGTTTTCAAAAGTAAGCCAATTCACTACGGTATCACTGATGAAATTCCCCGATTCCTTACAAAGTCACATCGCACCTTGAAAATCGCATGAGCCACCCCAGCAGGATACCTCTGGTACTGAATGTGCATTCTGCGCGTCTTACCGGAAAATACGCCGGAGAAAATCGGGCAGGAATGGGCTGGGACAGAGTGGACAGTGGTTAAGAGCAAGATTCGCCTTTGTATACGAAACCGTTCCTACGGGCAGTTTCTCCACGGCGGCATCTTGATGGGGATTGCGCTCCCCATACCCTCACATCGTGCAAAATCACATGATTTTGCCTGTTGGTGGCCTGCCACAGCAGGTCACAGCCGGAGTGCGGATGCACTGCCGGGAAAATCAAATTTTTGATTTTGGAAAGGAGACCCCATGCCAAGAACGAAGAAAAAAGTGAAACCTATCGTAAAGACAAAAGTAATCTCCGCACGAGTTACAGAAGCAGTACATGAAATTTTACACCAGCAGGCAGAAGATGCCGGAATGACGCTCTCTGAATTTGCAGCGCAGATGCTGATGAAAGGTCGCGTGAATACCTCGTATGTGTTCTATGTCCACCCGGACGAGATCGAAGCCATTACACGGGAGTTTGCCGCCATCGGGAACAACCTGAACCAGATCGCGGCGTTCTTCAACAGTGGGGGTCTTCCATCACATGTCATGTGTGAAAACATCAACCATGCGATTTCCTGCATTTTTGAAATGCGGGAGCAGGTCGCAGAAATGGCAGGAAAGAACTATGGCAATCTTAAAGCACATCGTAAGTAAGAGCTCCAACTATGGTGCTGCGCTGGAATATCTGATTTTCAAGCATGACGAACTTCGGAAAACTCCGATCCTTGACCAAAACGGAAATCGTATTATGCGGGATGCGTTTTATCTGGACGGCCTGAACTGTGAACCCTATTCTTTCGATGCGGCCTGCCGACAGTTGAACCGTGAATATCAGAAGAACAAAAATAAGAATGAAATCAAAAGCCACCATTACATCATCAGCTTTGATCCACGAGACAGCACAGAAAATTGCTTGACGGGTAAACGGGCACAGGAGCTTGGACTGGAATACGCAAAAGCAAATTTTCCGGGGCATCAGGCATTGGTCTGTACGCACATGGACGGTCATAATGGCAGCGGCAATATTCATGTCCATATCGTAATCAACAGTTTGCGAAAACTGGATGTGCCTAAGCAGCCTTTTATGGAGCGGCCCATTGACTGCAAGGCAGGGTACAAGCACCATCTGACAAAATGACTACTTGAAACATTTACAGAAATCTCTGATGGATATTTGCATGAGGGAAAACTTGAATCAGATGGATTTGCTTTCCCCCATCTCTCTCGAAAGTTTCGGAGCAGGAATATTACGCTAAACGGCGCGGACAGATCAACCTAGATCTGACCAATCTGGAACTTCTTGGCGATGGGTTTACACCAGTAAAGACGACTTTTGAAACGGAGAAGGAAAAATCCGAAATGCCATTACCGATGTAGCAAAACGATCTGTATCTTTTATGGACTTCCAAAACCTATTAAAGCTGGAATACGGCATTCTGGTAAAAGACCATCGAGGCAATTCAGCTATCTTCCGGCAGACAGAGAAAAATTTATCTCGGCCAGAACGCTGGGAACCAGTTTTGACCGTGAGCATCTTTTACTGCTTTTTCAGTGCAACACAGCAGAGAAAGAAAAGCAGCAGTGGCGTGTCGATGATTCTATGGATGCGCTGTACATCAAGTCGAATCTCCGGCTGGTTGTAAATTTGCAGGATTGCGTAAAGGCTCAACAGAACTATGCCTATACCCAGAAAGTCAAAATCTCAAATTTACAGAAGATGGCGCAGACCGTTCTCTATGTACAAGAGCGCGGATATGATTCATACGAAAAACTTTATGAAGCTGCCGAGAGTATTGACCGAAAAATGGCGACGGCTCGAAGTGATGCGAAACTCACGGAAGTCAAGCTGAAAAAGGTCAACGAGCAGATTCATCATTTGGGTCAGTATTTTTCTACAAAATCTGTTTATAGCGAATTTCTGAAAGCATCTAACAAGAAAATTTTTCGGCAAACCTATTTCGATGAAATTGCAAAATACGAGGAAGCACGTCAATTTCTAAAGCGGGATTTCCAAGACGAAAAATTCCCTTCGATGAAAGATCTCCGGGCAGAAAAAGAACTTCTGATGCGCACAAAGGATGCACGGTATGAAACATACCGCTACTTTCAAGAACGCAATGCAGAAATACAGACAATTCTTGCCAATGTGGATAGTATCTTTGAAACGGCAAAAGTGCAGTAGCGTGAACAGCAGCCGCGAGCCAAGAAGCGTAGCTACGATATGAGCCTGTAAATCAGCAGGGTCTTCCACCCCGCACCCCGGAACCCTGCCGGATGCGTAAGCCCACAGGTGGCTTTCACATCCGATAGGGACTTTTGAAAATAAGAAGGAGGTCAATTTTCAAGAACGACAATTTATTTGAAATCGTAAAACTGAATATTACTACTCGACAGGCTGCAGAAGCCTATGGCTTTCAGCCCAACCGCAGCAGCATGATTTGCTGTCCATTCCATACAGACCGTAACCCCAGCATGAAAGTAGATTCCCGGTTTCACTGTTTTGGCTGTGGAGCGGATGGTGATGTAATCGACTTCACCGCAAAACTGTTTCAGCTGTCCTTGCGGAAGGCGGCGGAAAAGCTGGTCGCAGATTTTGGACTTTCGGGGAATCCTGTTTTTCCACTACAGTATCCCAAAATTGTGGAATATAAAAGTCAAAACCCAATCCAAACATTGTACGAGTGCAGCGCGATTCTGGGTGACTGGCGCAAACGATTTGCGCCGAAGTCAGCAGAGGAAGAACTGCATCCCTGCTTTGTTGCCAGCCTGCATTATACTGATTACATCCAATATCTGATAGAGAATCGACATTTTCTCACCGAACATCGGAAGGAGGTTCAACAGATTGCCCAACGAATCCGAAAATACGAGATCGACCATTTCCAACATCCGCAAAATGCTCTCGCAGGCTGAAAAAGGTGGTGTTCAGAACACGATTCAAAACTGTGTGACCGTTTTGCAGAACGACCCGATTCTTGCAGATTCCATCCGGCTGAATCTGCTGAGTGAACGCATTGATATTGTAAAGCCGATGGGCTGGCAGCGTTCTGGCCCTACACTGACCGACATGGATATGATGTACATTCTTCGTAGAATGGAAAAGTATGGTCTGTACAGCGAAAAACGAGTGTCTGCGGCAATTCGCATTGTTGCCAATGAGAATCATTACCACCCCATCCGGGACTACTTGAATGAATTGAAGTGGGATGGCACAGCACGGATAAGCCGCTCCTTGCATCGCTTTCTCGGTGCCGCAGAAGATGAGCTTACCACAGAAGCGTTGAAAATTTTTCTGTTTGGAGCGATCAAACGGGTGTTTCATCCCGGCTGCAAATTTGAAATGATGCTTTGCTTGGTCGGTGGGCAGGGTGCAGGAAAATCCTCTTTTTTCCGGCTGCTTGCTATCAAAGATGAATGGTTCTCGGATGATTTGCGGCGACTGGATGATGATAACGTGTTCCGCAAGCTGCAAGGCCACTGGATTATGGAAATGTCGGAAATGATTGCGACTGCCAATGCCAAAAGCATTGAAGAAATCAAGAGCTTTCTCAGCAAGCAGAAAGAAACCTACAAAATCCCGTATGAAACACACCCGGCAGATCGTTTGCGGCAATGTGTCTTTGCAGGAACGACCAATCGACAGGACTTCCTGCCCCGTGACCGCACGGGAAACCGCCGCTTTATCCCCATCCCGGTGGATGCAACACAGGCTGAAGTACATATTCTGGATAACGAAGCGGAATCCCGTGCCTATATCGACCAGCTTTGGGCAGAAGCCATGACGATTTACAACAGCGGTGATTATAAGCTGACATTCAGCCCTGCCATGCAGGAAGCCTTGCAGATTTGCCAGAAAGATTTCATGCAGGAAGATACGCAGGCTGGTATGATCTATGCGTTTCTGGAAGATTACACGGGTGACCGGGTATGTTCCAAGCAACTTTACACCGAAGCACTGGGCAACCTGAATCTTCCTGCGGAATGGGAAAACCCCGTGCCATCTGTGAGATCATGACTGCTGGAATTGCGAATGGCGAAATCAAGGGGTGGATAGCCCATAAAGCAGCCAAACGCTACCCGAAATATGGCGTGCAGAAAGGCTGGGAGCGTGTAACCGCTGCAAAAGTGGATGCAGATGGTTTCGTAGAACTGACAGACAAAGAAGCCCAAACAGATGGGATTTCCGTTTTGAAGGC
>ENA-OQCV01000064-OQCV01000064.1-human-gut-metagenome-genome-assembly--contig:-NODE-64-length-29211-cov-3.195056_pt1 | contig 29211 bp, 30 predicted proteins | sample MGYA00242766_ERZ504592 | MGnify/ENA primary metagenome ERZ504592 (study PRJEB26092, sample SAMD00036315) | human gut metagenome | host: Homo sapiens | study: EMG produced TPA metagenomics assembly of...
AAAGCGCTGATTCGCTTCGCCAACAGTCTGAAATCAATGGCCGCCCAACAGCAGAATATCTTTGAAGGGATGAACATCCGCTACTTCGGCCCTATCAACGGACACGATGTGAAAAAGCATAGCCCGTGTCCTACGGGACATCAAAGATATGCAGGGACCGAAAATACTGCATCTGCACACTGTAAAAGGAAAAGGGATTCGAACCTGCCGAGAAGAATCCCGATATCTGGCATGCACCGGGCAAGTTCGATCCGGAAACCGGAGAACGCCTCAAGGTGGACACCAGCAATTTGCCTCCGCTTTTCCAGGACGTGTTTGGGGAAACGCTGGTAGAACTGGCAAAGGAAAATCCGAAAATCGTCGGAGTAACCCCCGCCATGCCCACCGGCTGCTCCATGAACAAGCTGATGGACACCATGCCCGACCGTGCCTTCGATGTGGGTATTGCCGAAGGGCATGCAGCCACTTTCTCGGGCGGTATGGCTAAAGAAGGAATGCAACCTTTCTGCAACATCTACTCCTCCTTCATGCAGCGGGCATACGATAATGTCATCCATGACATCGCCCTGCTCCGCCTCCCCGTCGTACTTTGCCTGGACCGCGCCGGACTGGTAGGAGAAGACGGACCGACACACCATGGAGTTTTCGACCTGGCCTATTTCCGTCCGATTCCCAACCTGACCATATCTTCACCGATGGACGAACATGAATTGCGCCGCCTGATGTACACGGCACAGTTGCCGGACCAAGGTCCGTTCGTCATCCGCTATCCCCGCGGACGCGGCGTATTGCTGGATTGGAAATGTCCGCTGGAAGAAATCCCCGTAGGCAAAGGGCGCAGACTGAAAGAAGGCAAAGACCTGGCAGTCATCACCCTCGGTCCCATAGGCAACGTGGCCGCACGTGCCATAGAGCGTGCGGAGAAGGACAAAGGAATCTCCATAGCCCACTACGACCTGCGTTTTCTCAAGCCGCTCGACGAAGCCCTGCTGCACGAGGTAGGACTCAACTTCCAGCATGTCGTCACCATAGAAGACGGTGTCAAAAAAGGAGGAATGGGCAGTGCCGTACTGGAGTTCATGGCGGACAATGACTATATTCCCCATATCAGGCGTATCGGTGTACCCGATGCCTTCATAGAACACGGCACCATACAAGAGTTGTATCATCTTTGCGAAATGGACGAAGAAGGAATTTATACATTATTAATTAAGAATGAGGAATGAGGAATGAAGAATTCAGCTACGCGATGCAAGCACGCCGCATGGCAAATTCTTCATTCTTCATTCCTCATTCTTCATTTCCATAAAGAAAGTGAAAATAATTATTGCAGGTGCCGGCGCAGTAGGCACACACTTGGCCAAATTGCTGTCCCGCGAGAAGCAGGACATCATTCTGATGGACGACAACGAAGACAAGTTGAGCACACTGAACTCCAACTTTGACTTGATGACGGCTACGGCCTCCCCTACCTCCATAAAAGGCTTGAAAGAAGTGGGAGTGGGAGAGGCAGACCTTGTTCATAGCCGTCACCCCCGATGAAAGCCGGAACATGACCGCATGCATGCTGGCAAACAATCTGGGAGCACAAAAGACCGTAGCCCGTATTGACAACTACGAATACCTGCTGCCCAAAAACAAGGAAATTTTTCCAGAAGCTGGGCGTCGATTCACTCATCTACCCGGAAATGCTTGCCGCCAAGGAAATCGTGTCCTCCATCCGCATGAGCTGGGTACGCCAATGGTGGGAGTTCTGCGGAGGAGCCTTGATACTGATAGGCACCAAGATGCGCGAAAAAGCCGAGATACTGAACATCCCCCTCCATGAGTTTGGGCGGACCGGAGCTGCCCTATCACGTGGTAGCCATCAAACGGGGAAGCGAAACACTGATTCCCCGTGGTGACGATACCATCAAGCTACATGACATCGTATACTTCACCACCACACGAAAATACGTCCCCTACATCCGCAAGATAGCCGGCAAAGAAGATTATGCCGATGTGCGCAACGTAATGATTATGGGTGGAAGCCGGATTGCCGTACGCACCGCCCAATATGTCCCGGACTACATGCAGGTGAAAATCGTGGACAACGACCTGAACCGCTGCAACCGCCTGACCGAGCTGCTTGACGACCGTACCATGATTATCAATGGCGACGGACGGGATATGGACCTGCTTGTGGAAGAGGGACTGAAAAATACGGAAGCCTTCGTTGCCTTGACCGGCAACTCGGAGACTAATATCCTGGCCTGCCTTGCCGCCAAACGCATGGGAGTCAGCAAAACCGTAGCGGAAGTGGAGAACATCGACTACATAGGCATGGCCGAAAGCCTTGACATCGGCACCGTCATCAACAAAAAGATGATTGCTGCCAGCCACATCTACCAGATGATGCTGGATGCGGACGTCAGCAACGTGAAATGCCTGACCTTTGCCAATGCCGATGTAGCGGAATTTACCGTTAAGGCCGGCTCGAAGATTACCAAACATCCGGTAAAAGACCTCGGCCTCCCGAAAGGAGCCACCATCGGCGGACTTATCCGCCAGGGGGAAGGCGTTGTGGTTATGGGTAACACCCTGATACAGCCGGGTGACCATGTAGTGGTATTCTGCCTGAACATGATGATTAAGAAAATCGAAAAATACTTTAACTAATTGAGAATGAGTAGTTGGTAAATGATTAACTTCAAGACAATCATACGGATTATCGGTATTCTGCTATTGCTGGAAACAGTCATGTTTCTGGTCTGTTCGGGCGTGTCCTTCTACTACAGAGAAAGCGATATGCTCGATTTCTGGAAAGCAGGAGGCATCACAGCAGGGGTAGGCTTATTGCTGGCAGCTCTCGGCAAGGGAGGCGAACGGCAACTGACGCGCCGTGACGGATATGTACTGGTCAGCTTTGCCTGGGTGGCATTCTCTCTTTTCGGAATGCTGCCTTTCTATATAGGCGGATACATACCCGACATTGCCAATGCATTCTTCGAAACCATGTCCGGTTTCAGCAGTACGGGTGCCACCATCTTGGACGACATCGAGTCACTTCCTCATGGAATACTGTTCTGGCGCAGTATGACACAGTGGATTGGCGGCTTGGGAATCATCATGTTCACCATTGCAGTGCTTCCCATCTTCGGAGTCAGTGGCCTGCAGGTATTCGCCGCCGAAGCAAGCGGTCCTACGCATGACAAGGTGCATCCGCGCATCGGCATAACCGCCAAATGGATTTGGAGTATCTATGCCGGCATAACAGCTCTGCTTGTCGGCCTGCTGATGCTTGGAGGTATGGACTGGTTCGACAGCATCTGTCATGCTTTTGCCACTACCGGCACCGGTGGATTTTTCCACCAAGCAGGCAAGCGTCGCCCACTACAATTCTCCTTACATAGAATATGTAATCTCCATTTTCATGTTCATCTCCGGCATCAACTTCACCTTATTATTATTGTTCGTCAACCGGAAATTTCAAGAAGTTCATCAGCAATGCCGAGCTGAAATTCTATTTCGGTTCAGTCGTACTCTTTACCGCCATCATAGCGCTCGTACTCTATTATACCAGTCGCATGGGAATGGAAGAGTCCTTCCGTAAATCCCTGTTCCAGGTGATTTCCCTCCAGACATCCACCGGCTTTGCAACAGACGACTACATGAAATGGACACCCGTACTTTGGGGACTGTTTACCATTATCATGCTGATGGGGGCTTGCGCAGGCAGTACCACCGGCGGCCTGAAATGCATACGCATGGTGATTCTTACCAAAGTATCGCGAAATGAGTTCAAGCATATCCTACATCCCAATGCTGTTCTTCCGATTCGGATAAACAAGCAGGTTATACCTCCCTCCATAGTCTCCACCGTACTGGCTTTTTGTTTCATCTACCTGATTATCATCATCGTCAGTACATTGCTGATGATGGCTATGGGAGTAGGAACTGCGGAATCGTTGGGTTGCGTTATTTCCAGTATCGGCAATATGGGACCCGGGTTAGGCGAAACCGGACCTGCCTATTCGTGGAACGCCCTGCCCGACGTAGCCAAATGGCTGTTATCCTTTTTAATGCTTCTGGGTCGTCTTGAGTTATTTACCGTACTGCTACTTTTCACTCCGGATTTCTGGAAACGGAATTGATTTAGGATAAAAAGTGTAAAAATAACCAATTTTTTGTTATGCGGGGATAGCAAAATGAACAATACTTGTTATATCTTTGCCCCCTTGAAAAGAGAGATCTGTGGTATGAAGCAATGCATTAAATACTGTTTAATCATAATCTTTGCAGCCCTATTGCACGACAGTGCAACCGGAGCTGTAGACAATTTTGTGCGTTCCTGCCACCCGACAAGTAGAATGCTGCACGCTGTCACAAGCTCCTACCACCCAACAAGCAGTCCAGAAGTTCTACGACTTGTTTTCACCAAACTCCCTCTGCATAGAGCATGTGGACCATACGCAAGTACCAACCAACAAAAGCGTACTCCTGCGCATGTACATCTACAAGATGCAGCAGCATGCCTATGCACCGGAATGCGACCGTTTGTTGAATCTGTCTCCTCATCCCGTACCCGACGCGAATTATTACGTGTTCGGGCTAAGAAAGATTATCATTTAGAAGGCCTGCAAGCGCAGACGCTTGCCCCTGACTCACCGGACAACAATTCAGAGGTTTTGTCCTCCGGTGCGATGTATCTATTATTATATATCTAAAATCTTATCAGGTTTATGAACTTTACTTTGTTAGTGGTCGTCTTATTGACGGCAATCGCTTTCGTGGGTATCGTCATCGCGCTCTCCAATGCGATAGCACCCCGTTCGTACAATGCACAGAAGATGGAGCCGTACGAGTGTGGTATCCCTACCCGCGGTAAATCGTGGATGCAATTCCGGGTAGGTTACTATCTGTTTGCCATCTTGTTCCTGATGTTCGAAGTGGAAACGGTATTTTTGTTCCCTTGGGCAGTCATCACCCGCGAACTTGGCGTGGCAGGACTTTTCAGTGTTTTATTTTTCCTGATTATATTGATTCTGGGCCTTGCTTATGCCTGGAGGAAAGGAGCTTTGGAATGGAAGTAACAAAGAAACCGAAAATTAAATCTATCCCTTATGAGGAGTTTACAGACAACGAAACGTTGGAGAAACTGGTTCGGGAACTTAATGCCGGAGGCGCCAATGTCGCCCTTGGCGTACTGGACGATTTCGTCAACTGGGGACGCAGCAACTCACTGTGGCCTCTTACGTTTGCAACCAGCTGTTGCGGTATCGAATTCATGGCCCTCGGTGCAGCCCGCTACGATATGGCGCGCTTCGGGTTTGAGGTAGCCCGTGCCAGTCCGCGCCAGGCAGATATGATTATGGTGTGCGGAACATACCAACAAGATGGCTCCCGTTCTGAAACGTCTTTACGACCAGATGGCCGATCCGAAATATGTAGTAGCCGTAGGCGGCTGTGCCGTCAGCGGAGGCCCGTTCAAGAAATCCTATCACGTGGTGAACGGTGTGGACAAGATTCTGCCGGTGGATGTCTACATTCCCGGTTGTCCTCCGCGTCCGGAAGCATTCTACTACGGCATGATGCAATTGCAGCGTAAAGTGAAAATAGAGAAATACTTCGGTGGAGTAAACAGAAAAGAAGAGAACCACTAATCAGTACTTAAAAATATGGAAATAAAATACATAGAGCCCTCAGTCCTGCACGACGAAATGCTGCGTCTGCGGAAAGAGAAACAAATGGACTTCCTGGAATGCCTCAGCGGTATGGATTGGGGAATACCCGACGAGAAAGACGCACCGGACACCCCCCGCGGACTCGGCGTAGTCTATCTGTTGGAATCTACTGTTACCGGCGAACGGATAGCGGTACGCACCGCCACTCTAAACCGGGAACATCCCGAACTTCCTTCCGTCAGCGATATCTGGAAAGCTGCGGATTTCAACGAGCGCGAAGTCTACGACTTTTACGGCATCGTTTTCATTGGTCATCCGGATATGCGCCGACTCTATCTGCGCAATGACTGGGTAGGCTATCCCATGCGTAAAGACAATGAGCCGGAAAAAGATAATCCGTTGCGTATGGACAACGAAGAAACGGTGGACACTACCATGGAATTGGAGCTGAATCCCGACGGTAGCATCAAGAATAAGGAGATGCAACTTTTCGGTGATGAGGAATATGTGGTGAACATCGGTCCCCAACATCCGGCCACCCACGGCGTAATGCGTTTCCGTGTATCATTGGAGGGTGAAATCATCGACAAGATTGATGCCAACTGCGGCTACATCCACCGGGGTATCGAGAAGATGTGCGAAAGCCTGACCTATCCGCAGACCTTGGCTCTGACCGACCGTCTGGACTACCTGGGCGCACACCAGAACCGCCATGCCTTGTGCATGTGTATCGAAAAGGCAATGGGCGTGGAAGTAAGCGAACGCGTGCAGTACATACGTACCATCATGGACGAGTTGCAGCGAATAGACTCTCACCTGCTGTTCTATTCTTGTCTTGCTATGGACCTGGGTGCATTAACGGCCTTCTTCTACGGTTTCCGCGACCGCGAAAAGATACTCGACATCTTTGAGGAAACTTGCGGTGGACGCCTCATCATGAACTACAACACCATCGGTGGCGTGCAGGCAGACATTGCTCCCGGCTTCGTAAAGAAAGTGAAGGAGTTTATCCCCTACCTCCGCGGTATCCTACACGAATATCACGACGTATTCACCGGGAACATCATTGCCCAGCAACGTCTGAAAGGTGTGGGTATACTCTCACGGGAAGATGCCATCGCCTTTGGAGCTACCGGAGGCACCGGACGCGCCAGCGGATGGGCCTGCGACGTGCGTAAGCGTATGCCATATGCCGTATATGACAAGGTGGACTTTAAAGAAATCATCCGCACCGAAGGCGATTCATGGGCACGCTACCTTATCCGTATGGATGAAATTCTGGAGAGCCTGAAGATTATCGAGCAACTGATAGACAACATCCCGGAAGGAGCCTACCAGGAAAAGATGAAACCTATTATCCGCGTACCGGAAGGCACTTATTATGCAGCCGTAGAAGGTAGCCGCGGTGAGTTCGGCGTCTTCCTCGAAAGCCACGGCGACAAGATGCCTTACCGCCTGCATTTCCGCAGTACGGGCTTGCCATTGGTATCGACCGTAAATACGATTTGCCGCGGAGCTAAAATCGCCGACTTATTGCCATTGGCGGAACATTGGATTATGTAGTACCAGATATTGACAGATAAAAGGATTTACGATTTGACAATTTACAATTTACCATGCGGAATTACAGCGCAGCCAAATTGTAAATTGTACATTGTGAATTGTAAATCAAAAAGCGCCTCGTAAATTGTAAATAGTAAATTGTAAATAGTAAATGAACAACGTGTTTGACTTTAGTATAGTAACCAACTGGATACACCAGATGCTGACTTCCCTGATGCCGGAAGGTCTGGCAATATTCCTCGAATGCGTGGTGATTGGCGTATGCATCATCTTGATGTATGCCGTGCTTGCCATCATCCTGATTTACATGGAGCGTAAGATATGCGCCTTCTTCCAATGCCGCCTCGGTCCGATGCGCGTGGGGAAATGGGATTGCTCCAAGTGCCCTGCGACGTCATCAAGATGTTGACAAAGGAAATCATTGATTTGAAATTCTCTGACCGGTTCCTCTACAATCTGGCACCGTTCATGGTAATCATCGCTTCTTTCCTGACATTTGCCTGCCTACCCATCAACAAGGGATTGGAGGTATTGGACTTCAATGTAGGAGTGTTCTTCCTGCTGGCTGCATCGAGTATCGGCGTAGTGGGTATCCTGCTGGCAGGCTGGAGTTCCAACAATAAATTCTCGCTGATTGGAGCCATGCGAAGCGGTGCGCAGATTATCAGCTACGAGTTGTCCTGCGGATTGAGCATACTGACAATGGTAGTGTTGATGGGAACCATGCAGTTCTCCGAAATAGTAGAAGGACAAGCTGACGGCTGGTTCATCTTCAAGGGACATATCCCTGCATTGATAACCTTCATCATCTACCTCATTGCCGGAAATGCGGAAACCAACCGCGGTCCCTTCGACTTGCCCGAAGCCGAAAGCGAGTTGACTGCCGGATACCATACGGAATACAGCGGTATGGGCTTCGGATTCTTCTATCTGGCAGAATATTTGAATCTGTTTATCGTAGCCTCCGTGGCAGCCACCATCTTCCTGGGAGGCTGGATGCCGCTACACATCGTAGGCCTGGACGGCTTCAACGCAGTGATGGATTACATTCCGGGATTTGTATGGTTCTTCGGAAAGGCCTTCTTCGTAGTCTTCCTGCTGATGTGGATAAAGTGGACCTTCCCCGCCTGCGTATTGACCAGATTCTGAATCTGGAGTGGAAGTACCTGGTACCCATCTCTATGGTGAACTTGATTTTGATGGTATTAATTGTAGTATTTAAATTGCATTTCTAACCGGCGTAGCGCCGGAGCAAGATTTCCTTGCGGATAATTTTAATAAAGGCAAAAGTAATGAAAGAAAAGAACTCTTATATCGGCGGACTCATACACGGCGTCACTTCTCTGCTGACAGGTATGAAGACAACCATGACCGTATTCTGCCGACGAAAGACTACCGAACAATATCCGGAAAACCGCTCGACATTGAAACTCTCCGACCGTTTCCGTGGCACGCTGACCATGCCCCATAATGATAAAAACTGAACATCGGTGTGTAGCTTGCGGTTTGTGCCAGATGGCTTGTCCCAACGACACCATCAAGGTGACCGGCGAGATGGTTGAAACGGAAGACGGTAAGAAAAAGAAGATATTGGTTAAGTACGAATACGACCTCGGTTCGTGCATGTTCTGCCAACTCTGTGTGAATGCCTGCCCTCACGATGCCATCACGTTCGACCAGGATTTTGAGCATGCAGTGTTCGACCGCACGAAACTGGTCATGACGCTGAACCGTCCAGGCAGCCATGTAGAAGAAAAAAGAAACCCACTGCTCCCAAAGAAGAGACAACAAAGTAATTCGTTAATAGTAACTTGTAATTAAACAACATGGAAATAACTCTTGAAACAGTAGTATTCTACTTCCTTGCGGCCTTTATCACCGTATTTTCCATCTTGACGGTAACGACCCACCGCATGGTGCGCTCGGCCACCTACCTGCTGTTCGTGCTTTTCGGTACGGCAGGCATCTACTTTCTGCTGGGTTACACCTTTCTCGGTTCCGTGCAGATTATGGTCTATGCCGGCGGTATCGTAGTGCTCTACGTCTTCTCCATACTGCTTACCAGTGGCGAAGGCGATGTCATCGAGAAGTTAAAGCGTAGCAGGTTCCTTGCCGGACTGGGTGCCACCGTGGGCGGTGCCATCATCGTAGTATTCATCACCTTGAAGCATAAGTTCATTGCCACCACCGACGTGGAGCCTTTGGAGGTCAACATCAAGACCATCGGTCACCACATGCTGAGCGGTGACAAGTATGGTTATCTGCTTCCCTTCGAAGCAGTTAGCATCTTGTTATTGGCATGTATCGTAGGTGGATTATTAATAGCACGTAAAAGATAAGAATTATGATACACATGGAATATTATCTGATAGTTTCGGCTATCATGTTTTTCGCAGGCATCTATGGGTTCTTTACCCGCCGCAACACGCTGGCGATACTTATCAGCATCGAGCTGATTCTGAATGCCACGGACATCAACTTTGCGGTGTTCAACCGTTTCCTATTCCCCGGAGGACTGGAAGGATATTTCTTCTCTTTATTCTCCATCGCCATCTCGGCGGCCGAAACGGCTGTAGCCATTGCCATCATGATTAACATCTACCGTAACATCCGCAGTATCCAGGTGAACAAACTGGATGAGATGAAGTGGTAAGAGCAAGAATCGCCAAGCGATGTTTCTTGAATAGTAATAATTGATAAACATAGTATATATGGAATATACAATATTAATCCTTCTACTCCCTTTCCTCTCTTTCCTCGCTCTGGGACTTGGAGGTAAATGGATGTCACACCGCACTGCCGGCCTTATCGGAACTGCGGCACTGGGTGTGGTCGCAGTGCTTTCCTATCTCACCGCAGGAATGTACTTCAGCGCTCCCCGCCTTGCCGATGGTACGTACGAGGCGCTGATGCCCTATAACTTCAAATGGCTGCCTTTCACAGAAAGCCTCAGTATCGACATGGGTATCCTACTCGACCCGATTTCGGTTATGATGCTCGTGGTCATCAGTACCGTTTCGCTGCTGGTACACATATACTCTTTCGGCTACATGAAGGGCGAACGCGGTTTCCAGCGTTACTACGCCTTCCTGTCGCTCTTCACCATGTCCATGCTCGGACTGGTAGTAGCAACGAATATCTTCCAGATGTATCTGTTCTGGGAGTTGGTGGGCGTGTCCTCCTATCTGCTGATTGGGTTTCTATTATACGAAGCCGGCGGCTATTGCCGCTTCGAAGAAGGCTTTATCGTGACCCGTTTGCTGACCTGGGATTCCTTATAGGTATCCTCGTCTATGGGTATTATGCCGGTACATACACCTTCAGCCCTAATGAGATGGCGCTGGCAAAGGGCGGTGCGGCCATGATTCCGCTTGCCTTGGGACTGATGTTCATCGGTGGTGCCGGAAAGAGTGCCATGTTCCCGTTGCACATCTGGCTGCCCGATGCCATGGAAGGTCCTACGCCGGTCAGTGCACTGATTCATGCCGCCACAATGGTGGTTGCAGGTGTCTATCTGGTGGCACGCATGTTCCCGTTGTTCATAGAATATGCTCCCAGCGTGCTGCACATCGTGGCATACGTAGGAGCCTTCACGGCATTCTATGCCGCCAGTGTGGCATGTGTGCAGAGTGACATCAAGCGTGTACTGGCATTCTCCACCATCTCCCAAATCGGTTTCATGATGGTGGCGCTGGGTGTATGTACATCAGCCGACCCACACGAAGGGGGACTGGGCTACATGGCAGGCATGTTCCACTTGTTCACACACGCCATGTTCAAGGCATTGCTGTTCCTCGGAGCGGGTAGCATCATCCATGCCGTACACAGCAACGAGATGTCTGCCATGGGAGGACTGCGGAAGTATATGCCCATTACGCATATCACGTTCCTCATCGCTTGCCTTGCCATTGCAGGTATTCCTCCGTTCTCCGGATTCTTCTCCAAAGATGAAATCCTGACGGCATGCTTCCAGTTCAGCCCCATCATGGGATGGATTATGACAGTGATTGCAGGTATGACAGCATTCTATATGTTCCGTCTTTATTATGGTATCTTTTGGGCCGGCTCTGAGCCGGGGCAAAAGTCGGCAAGCGATGGGGGGCGACAGCCACATGCCTCACCCCCACGAGAGTCCTCTGGCGATGACCCTGCCCCTGATGCTCCTTGCTGTGGTTACGATAGTTGCCGGTTTCATTCCTTTCGGACACTTCATCAGTTCCAACGGTGAAGCATATAGCATCCATCTGGATTGGAGTGTGGCAGGTACAAGTATCGCCGTAGCGGTGGTTTCCATAGCCATTGCCACCTACATCTATGCAGGTAGCCGGCAGCCCGTTGCCAACGCGCTGGCACGCCGTTTCAAAGGCCTATGGACAGCAGCTTACCACCGCTTCTACCTGGATGAAGTTTACCAGTTCATCACCCACCGCATCATCTTCGGCTGCATCTGCCGCCCCATCGCCTGGTGGGACCGCCATGTGGTCGACGGCTTCTTCAACTTCCTTGCCTGGAGTGCCGAGGCTACCAGTGACGAGATACGCGGTCTGCAGAGCGGACGCATCCAGCAATATACATTTGTATTCCTGCTAGGCACGCTGGCATTGATACTGTTGCTATTACTATACCCGAAATTTTTCAATCGTAAATCGTAAATCGTTAAATCGTAAATATAAAGATGAACTTTTTATCATTATTCGTACTCATCCCCTTGCTGATGTTGCTGGGTCTTTGGCTCAGCCGCAACATCGCACAAATACGCGCGGTGATGGTGACCGGTGCATCGGCTCTGCTGGTTCTTTCTGCAGCATTGACCGTGATGTACCTCAATGCACGCCACGCTGGTGCCACGGATGAAATGCTGTTCCGTGCCGACATGGTCTGGTATCCTGCACTCAACATCCACTATTCGGTAGGAGTAGACGGTATTTCGGTAGCCATGCTGCTGCTTTCGGCCATCATTGTCTTTACCGGAACATTCGCCTCCTGGAGGCTGCAACCGCTGACTAAAGAATATTTCCTTTGGTTCACCTTCCTCTCCATCGGTGTGTTCGGGTTCTTCATTTCGATAGACCTGTTCACCATGTTCATGTTCTACGAGGTTGCCCTCATTCCCATGTATCTGCTTATCGGTGTATGGGGGTCGGGACGCAAGGAGTACTCCGCCATGAAGCTGACACTGATGCTGATGGGCGGCTCCGCCTTCCTGCTTATCGGTATCCTGGGTATCTACTACGGTGCCGGAGCCACCTCTATGAACCTATTGGAAATAGCACAGATGCACAATATTCCCATCGAACAGCAACGTATCTGGTTCCCGCTCACCTTCCTCGGTTTCGGTGTGCTGGGCGCTCTGTTCCCGTTCCACACATGGAGCCCCGACGGTCACGCCTCCGCACCGACTGCCGTATCCATGCTCCATGCCGGTGTATTGATGAAACTGGGAGGTTACGGATGTTTCCGCATAGCCATGTACCTGATGCCCGAAGCTGCACAAGAACTGGGATGGATATTCCTGATTCTTACCGGAATCTCCGTGGTATACGGTGCATTCTCCGCTTGTGTACAAACCGACTTGAAGTATATCAATGCCTACTCTTCCGTCAGCCATTGCGGCCTGGTGTTGTTCGCCATCCTGATGATGAACCAGACAGCTTGCACGGGTGCTGTTCTGCAGATGCTCTCTCACGGACTGATGACAGCCTTGTTCTTCGCCCTTATCGGTATGATATACGGACGTACCCATACGCGTGACGTCCGCGAACTCTCCGGTCTGATGAAGATTATGCCTTTTCTGGCTGTCTGCTATGTAATCGCCGGTCTTGCCAATCTGGGACTGCCCGGACTCAGCGGTTTCATTGCCGAAATGACCATCTTCACCGGTTCGTTCCAGCATCCCGATACGTTCCACCGCGTGTGGACGGTCATTGCATGCAGCTCCATCGTGATTACGGCAGTCTATATCCTGCGACTGGTAGGAAAGATTCTCTATGGCACCTGCACTAACAAGCATCACCTCACTTTGAGCGACGCTACCTGGGATGAACGCACAGCGGTCATTATCCTCATCGCATGCGTTGCCGCCCTCGGTATGGCACCATGGTGGATTAGCGGCATGATTGGAGACAGCGTGCTGCCAATAACTGATTTATTTACGATTTGACGATTTACGATTGATAAATGACTTGTAAATCCCAAGAGTAACCTCAATCGTAAATCGTAAAATCGTAAATCCCAAGAGTAATTTCAATCGTAAATCGTAAATCGTAAAATCGTAAATAGATATGGATTATTCCCAATTCCTCCTGCTCAAAGAAGAGCTTTCGCTGATATTGGTCATCGTCATCCTTTTTGTCGCCGACCTCTTCATGAGTCCGGATGCACACAAGAATGACGGCAAACCGGTGCTGAAACACAATGCTGCCCGTTGCTCTGCTGACCATACACACACTTATCACCATCGTTCCCGGTCCTGTGGCAGATGCTTTCGGCGGCATGTATCACAATCAGCCGATACAGAGCATCGTGAAATCCATCCTCAGTATAGGTACACTGATTGTATTCCTGATGGCGCACGAATGGATGCGCCGTCCAGACACTGCCATCAAACAAGGTGAGTTCTACATTCTGACACTTTCCACCCTGCTGGGTATGTACTTCATGATTTCTGCCGGACACTTCCTGATGTTCTTCATCGGACTGGAGACGGCAAGCATCCCGATGGCAGCCCTGGTTGCCTTCGACAAATACCGCCACCATTCTGCCGAGGCAGGTGCCAAATATATTCTCACGGCACTGTTCTCCAGCGGATTGCTGCTATACGGATTATCTTTGATTTACGGTACGGTAGGCACTCTCTACTTTGCCGACATACCGGCACGCCTCACCGGCGACCCGTTGCAGATTATGGCATTCGTATTCTTCTTCTCCGGCATGGGATTCAAAATATCACTGGTGCCTTTCCATCTTTGGACAGCAGACGTTTACGAAGGTGCTCCAAGCACGGTGACAGCCTATCTGAGTGTCATCTCTAAAGGCTCTGCCGCTTTCGTGCTGATGGCTACTCTCATCAAGGTATTCGCTCCGATGGTGGAACAATGGCAGGAAGTGCTGTACTGGGTTATCATCGCCTCCATCACAATTGCCAACCTCTTCGCCCTACGCCAGCAGAACCTGAAGCGGTTGATGGCTTTCTCCAGTATCTCGCAAGCAGGTTACATCATGCTGGGTGTCATCAGCGGAAGCGCACAAGGTATGACGTCGCTGGTATACTACGTGCTGATATATATGTTTGCCAATCTTGCCGTATTTACCGTTATCACGATTGTGGCACTGCGGGCAGGCAAGTTCACACTTGAAGACTATAACGGGCTGTATACCACTAATCCGAAGTTGGCGTTCCTGATGACACTGGCACTGTTCTCTCTGGCAGGCATCCCGCCGTTTGCGGGCTTCTTCTCGAAGTTCTTCATCTTCGCGGCAGCTTTCGAAGGCGGCTTCCATCTGCTGGTATTCATTGCCCTTATCAATACAATCATCTCGCTTTATTACTATCTGAAGATTGTAAAGGCAATGTACATCAACAAGAGCGACGAGCCGATTGCAGCATTCCGCAGTGACAACTATACACGTGCCAGCCTGGCCATTTGCACGTTGGGTATTGTGGTACTGAGTATTGCAAGTGTGGTATATCAATCCATCGACAAGTTCTCATTCGGATTATAACCGGAGGGTATCATCACTTACCACAAATTACACAGATTGGCACAAATTATCTTTAGAAGTTCTGATAATCAAGAGCTTTGACTTGTGTTAATCTGCATAATTTGTGGTGAGTGTGTATTTTAGCACATTTCCATACTATACAATCGGCAGCACAAACCAAAAGCATGAGCCTTTCCCCGGTTCACTGTCCACACCGATTGTGCCACCCAACTGCTCTATAATGCTCTTGCTGATAGAAAGCCCCAGGCCGGTGCCATGCACAAACGTATTCAGCTTTATAAAACGGTCGAATATCTGAGCCTGCATTTCCGGCTCAATGCCAAGGCCCGTATCGGCCACATAAAAACGCAAATGAGTTTCATCCACCTTATCATATCCTACACGTATACTTCCCGCAGTGGTGAACTTGATGGCATTGTTGACAAAGTTGGCTATGACCTGATTCAAACGGTTACGGTCACTGACAATCCGGCATTCCGGCAGATGACGGTCGAAGAGAACTTCCACACCCGGTTTGGCCTTCATCTTCATGAAGCGCACAATGTCCTCACATAGTACGTTCACGTCCAGCTCTTTTTCCACAAAGTCAAATGTCCCGGCCTCTATCTTGGACAAATCCAGTATGTCGGAAATCAGCTGCAACAGCAGGTCATTGTTTTCTTCAATAATCGCCATATACTGCCTTTTTTCCTCCATGTCCCCGGTCTCTCCCATCAGACTGGAGAAACCGACAATCGCATTCAGGGGCGTACGTATCTCATGGCTCATATTGGCAAGGAAGGCACTCTTCAGACGGTCGGCGGTTTCTGCCTTCTCCTTGGCTTCAATCAGCATAGCCTCCGTCTCCTTCAATTCCGTAATGTCATAGTTGACGCCTATCAGCTCTATTTGTCCGTTCTCCGGTTCAAACAGATTGACAACCACATTGGTACGTACCCAGTTCCATTTTCCCTTTTCGCCCGGACGTTCAATGCGCATCTCTCCCTGGAAATGTTTGGCTTCGCCCACACGGGCCTTACTGAAGAAATCAAGCATCCTCCTGCGGTCACTGGGGTACATCTTGCTGTATATTCCCACGACATCCGCCAATTGGGTATTCTCGTCCTCTCCCATATTCTTATACCATTGCTTGATGGCATAGCCTTTCCGGTCGAGCAGGTTCAGCTTGGCATAACCTACCTTCGCATAATCCGATATAAGCAGGAAGAAATTCTCGAAATCACAGATACGGCTCATGGCATCAATCCGTTCCGTATTGTCGATGTTAATCATGGCATAGCCGGTAAAGTTACCTTTACTGTCATACACCTTGCTCACTTTCGTATAAAGATGTATCACATCCTTCGGCTGTTTGGAAGTGGAGTAATACCCTTCAGTCCGGTCGAAAGCATAATTCAGGCGAAAGTCGACCATATCCTCAGTCCGTATACGTTCTGCCAATTGGGCGGACACATTCGGGTTCTCGAATAAGTTCACTCCAATGACATCCTGTTTGTCACGGACCCCGAATATCTCCATATCCTTATTGTTGATGTCTACCAGGAATCCGTCTTTGTCATAGATTTCCACCCCGGCCGGTATATTGGCAAAGATATTCTTGAACAGTTTTTCGCTATGGTCCAAAGCCAGATGAGTCTGTACCGAGTCTGTCGTATCGAGGAATAACGCCACCACTTCATTCTTTTCCGGAGAGTATATCACCACGTGACAGTGCTTGTTGGTGAGCTCAAAACACATGTCCATTTCCTTATGTGTCCCGGTGTTCACTATCTCAAGCAGATATTCCAGTCTGGGGGCCGCCTCCCTTGAAAAAAGACGAGGCAGTCTTTGCCGATAAACGCCGACGCGGGTTTTCCCAGAAAATCGGCAAAGATAGAATTCGCATCTGTCACATAATACCCGTAGGGGTTGTCCTTTTCATCACAGACAATGGACATCCGCACATACCCCAAAGGCATATAGCGGAACAAGTTGCTGAGGAAAGTACGTTCGCGCACAGCCTCATCCTTCGTTTTGCGCAACTCTATGCAAATGCTGATGACATTTGCCAACGAACTAAACCATTGGTAATCCTCGTTGGTCCACATTCGGGTACGGTCTACCAAATCAATGCCCATATATCCCCACACCTGGTCATTGGCAACCAGCGGAGTTACCATCAAGGACTTTATATTCTGTCTCGCCAGAATTTCATATTCGGCGTAAGCGTGCTCCGGCAGTTGCCCCAGCGTTTCCAGCAGAACGGGCTTTTGTGCCATAATCTGTGACGTCCACCACGGCAAGCTGTCAGCCTGGACTCCCTGAAGCATTTCTTTCTCAGGAGCCACTCCCGGAGCCACCACCTCGTATGTGCAGCTCTGGTACCGGCACTTCTCATCATATTGGAATATATAGACACGTCCGCCGCGAAAGAAATCAAGAATATCTTTCAGTATGTCGTAAATGCCCGCACTTATATCCTCGTCTTTCAGGAAGCGGAATAGGGAATGGGATATTGAGGTCTGCCGATAAAGTAAATCGTTCACTCTTTGCAAAGCCTGCTTCGCAGCCTCCTCCTTCGGCATCTCTACGCGCTGCAACACTCCGAAAGCCTTCAATGTACCATCCGGCAAATGCTCCTTATACCCCACGCGCGAGTAGACCCAGACCACTCCTTCAGTAGAATAGATAGGAAACGTATGTTCATAGACCTCCATATTCTGAATGGCAAGGAACTCCCGGCTGATACGCGCCCGATAGTCTTCGCGTATCATTTTACCGAAATCCTCAAAGCTCAGGTATTCCCCTTCCAAGCCTAACAACTTACAGACATATTCGGAACAGAGATACTGCCTTGAAGAAAAATCAGCCTCCCACCAACCTATCCGGCCAAGAATGGAAAGGCGCCGGAAACGTTCACTATCGTCACGATGAACAGCCATATATTTATCAATATTGGTTTGAGATACAAAAATAGCCATAAAACTCTAATAAGCAACCATTAGAGACCTTTTTCGTCCCAAGCAGCCTATATATAAGGATAACAAACAATCCGGAAGAATGTGCGGTAACCAAATCGTAATAGATTTGAAAATGAAACGTATGTTCCATGTATCACCGGTGTAATGTCATTGCCTCATCTTTGCAGCGGATTAAAAAACGTACAAAGAAAAGAGATGAGCACAAAGTTAGACTTAGGAAAGATTTTCTTCCTTATTTTATTCCTCACACTTTCCGTCATGGCTGCCATGGCGGGAACCATCAAAGGGACAATCACCGACCGACAAACCAAAGAACCGCTGACGGGAGCCACCGTGCAAGTGAGCGGAACGGCACAAGGCGCCGTCGCCGATTTGGATGGTAACTATACACTGGAGCATGAAAACGGGACCTATACCCTCACCGTCCGTTACATCGGCTACAAAGACATGACGATAAATGCCGTAGAGATAAAGGGTGAAACCGTGCTGAACTTCGACATGGAGCCGGACACGCAAACCCTGGGCGAAGTGCAGGTCACCGCCAAGAAGAACCTCGAAGGCGAACGTGCCTTGCAAATGGAACGGCAAAAAGCGACCCTCGCCATCGAGAACCTCGGTTCCAAAGAGATGTCCCTCAAAGGCATCGGCAATGTGGAAGAAGGAGTAAAGAAAATAACGGGTATCTCCATCGCCAGCGCCGGACAACTTATCGTCCGCGGACTGGGCGACCGCTACAGCACCACCACGCTGAACGGACTGCCCATCGCCTCGCCCAACCCGGACAACAAGCTGGTGCCGCTCGACCTGTTCCCCTCGTCCACCGTACAGAACATCACCGTCAGCAAAGTGTATGACGCAGCCGCCTTTGCCGACTACAGCGGTGCGCACATCAACATCAGCACCAAAGAAAACATACCGGAAGATTTCTTCCAACTGAGCCTCAACACGGGCGGGAAGTTCAACACCTTAGGCAAAGACCGCTATCAGATGGACCGCAGCGGTTCGCTCTTGAAGACACCCGGCGTAGACGCGGCCGCCCTCGACATGCCCTTGATGGAGTTTGACAAATACGTGAAGACCCACAATATCTTCGATACCTCCTTTGCCGCCAGCAAGAAGAGCTCGTTGCCCGAACTGGGTGGAAACCTCGGTTTCGGCAAGAACTTCGGTATAAGCAACCAGACACTCAGCCTGCTTGCCTCCTTCAGCGCCAGCAACGGCTACCAAAACATGGAAGATGCCTTCTACAAGACACTCGAAGCCACTGGCACCGTGCAGGACGACTTCTCCTACGACAGCTTTGCGCAGGAACTGAAGCTCGCCGCCCTCGGCTACCTGGGCTACACCTTGCGCCGGAGCGACCGCATAGGCTACACTTTCTTCTACGCCCGCAATGCCATCGACACCTACCAACGCCGCGAAGGTACTGATGCCGAAGGACACGAGCTGACCGGCAGCAACAACATCATGCACATATACACCCTGCAAAACCATCAACTGAACGGAATCCATAACTTCGGCGAGGGCGACAGGTGGCAACTGACCTGGGGAGGCTCGTACAGCAAGACCGGCAGCGAAGAGCCCGACCGACGGCAAGTGATGTACGTCAAAGACAACGACGGCAGTCTCAGGCTCTTCAAACTGAACCGCCAAGAGACTATGCGCTACTTCGGCAGCCTGGACGAAGAAGAGTGGAATGCCAACCTCGCCATGCGCTGGAAGTGGAACGACACCAGCCACCTCAAGCTCGGCTTCAACTACAAGGACAAGAACCGCGACTACAACGCTACCCGCTTCTACTACAACCTGAACAAACTGAACCCCGTCATCACCGACATCTACAACACCGACGGCTTCCTCAACCAGCAGAACATTGCCGACGGACAAATCGTGGTACAGCGTGTGATGCAGCCCAAAGACAGCTACCGCGCCGGAAACGAAATCTACTCCGCCTACCTGCTGACCGACTTCTATCCCACCGAAGCTCTCCTGGTGAACCTCGGCCTGCGCTACGAAATGAGCAAGCAATGGGTGCGCTACGCCAGCGACGGCGGCGACTGGTACTCCCGTCGGCGCAATTTAGACAAGAACGACCTCTTCCCCGCCCTGAACCTGCAAATATGCGGTGAACCCCACCAACAGCATCCGCTTCTCTGCCTCGCGCACCGTCACCCGTCCCTCGTTCATCGAGATGGCACCCTTCCTCTACCAAGAGTCCTACGGTTCGGCACAAATCCGCGGTAACGAAGAGTTGCAGAACGGTTACAACTACAACTTCGACCTACGTTACGAACGCTTCGGCAAGGACGGCGACATGCTCTCCGTGACCGGCTACTTCAAATACCTCGACAGCCCTATCGAACGCATCCAAGACCTGCAAGGCGGCGCCACGCTGCACAGCTTCAAGAATGCCGACAACGGCATGGCTGCCGGCGTGGAGCTAGAGATGCGCAAACGGCTCGTCAAGGACCTGCGCCTGGGTGCCAACATCAGCTACATGTACACCAACGTGAAGCTGCCCCAAAGCGGTGCCTACACCAACAAGGAACGTTCGCTGCAAGGCGCATCGCCCATACTTGCCAATGCCGACCTCACCTACTCGCCGCGCTTCGGTGAAGACAGGCAACTCAACCTCGCCCTGCTCTACAACCTGCAAGGCAGCCGCATCCATGCGGTAGGCGTGTCGGGCCTGGGCGATGTCAGGCAACAGACGCTGCACACGTTGAACTTCAGCGCCGGATATAGCCTGAACAAGCACTTCAACCTGAAGCTGCAAGTGAACGACCTGCTGAACCGCGATGTCATCTTCAAGCAAGATGTGCCCACCACGGGGCAGGAGATGGAAGTGGAACGCTACCGCAAGGGAACGAACTTCGAGGTGGGAATAAGCTACAACCTATAAAGTCCCCCGTCCTCCCCCTGAAGGGAACGGAGAACACTCTTTGACAAACAAGCTGATTTAAGAGAATCAATCTGAATGACAGACAGATGAATTGAATATAATAACTAAAACAATTGAATCATGAAAACAATGAAATGGAAATTCTACTCTCTGGCCTTTGTAGCCGGAATGTCTATCCTCACCGCTTGCAGCAGCGACGACAACAACGACAATGACGGCAACGACGGCAACGGAAACGGCAATGAAATCGAAAACGGTACGATACTGAAAGGTACCATCACCTCCGACGTGACCCTGGCTGCCGGAAACACCTACAAGCTAAGCGGCGAATACATCGTAGAAGAAGGTGCCACGCTCCACATAGAGGAAGGCGTGAAGATTATCACCGTCTACGATGACATCGCAGACTACATCCTCGTGAAGCAGGGCGGTAAAATCAACGCCGTAGGCACGCCGGACAAACCCATCGTAATGACCAGCGAAAAAGAAGAGCCGGGTGCATGGGGAGGCATCCACATCTGCGGACGTGCCCACACCAATGCCGAAGGCGGCAAGGGAAGTTCTGAAATAGGCGGTGCCGTTTACGGCGGCAACGATGATGCCGACAACTCGGGCACGCTGCAATACATTCGTCTGGAATACACCGGCTTTGCCTTCGATGAAGAGCACGAAGCCAACGGTATCTCTTTCTACGGCGTAGGCAACGGTACCATCGTGGACCACTGCCAAGCCTACAAAGGTTCCGACGACGGCTTTGAGTTCTTCGGCGGCTCGGTAAACGTGAGCAACCTCGTAGCCGTAAGCTGTAGCGACGACTCCTTCGACTGGACCGAAGGCTGGAACGGCAAAGGCACCAACCTCGTGGCTTACCAAGAAGCCGAATCCACACTGGGCTACGACTGCGACTGCCTGATGGAGTGCGACAACAACGGCAGCAACAACGCCGCCACTCCCGTTGCCCACCCCGTATTGAAGAACCTCATCCTCGTCGGCAACGGCGGCAGCAAGCAAGGCATCCGTCTGCGTGCCGGCACGGAAGTGGAAATAGACAACGCCAAGGTCTGCGGCAAAGGCCAACCCCTGACCGTGGAAACCGCCCTTACCGAAAACGCCCTGAAAAACGGCACTTCCAAACTGACCAACATCACCCTCACCGCCGAGCTGAGCAGCAAAGAAGGCATCTACACCCATGCCGACTTCATCGCCGTGACAAGCAACAAGGTGAATGCCAACCTGAGCTACAGTTCTTTCGAGGACATCAGGAAAGAATGCAGCTGGATGAACGGAAGCTGGGTGAAGTAAAAAAAGAAGCACCCGCAAGACTATAAAGAAACACACAACTTCTTCAACAGCGTGCCCCTCGAATGCCTTCCGGCTTCAAGGGGTTACGCGCTGTTTCAAGAAAGAAACTAAAAGTACCGTTTACTTCTTCTTCAGCTCCTTCTTCAATTCCTGAACCTGAAAGCTGAACAAGTCCAGACGACGGCAAACGCGCTGCATGAAACTGCCTGCCGCCCTGAAGCAGATACGCGAAATACGCACTTTATCTGCCGTACAGTCCTCTATCCGTTCCACCGGTTCGCTGGTGATGGAGGGAAAAAAGTTTCCAAGTCCCTTGATGTTCACCGTGCGTCCACTGGCCAGATAGTCCGCTATAATATCCGGCAGTTGCACCAGCACGGACTGGGCATCGCCCACCTGCAGAGAGCTGACAAAAGCCAGCCTCTTGGCCAGTTCGTCATTGCTCACCGGTTCCGGCTGAAGCACTTTTGACGCCGCGTAGTAGCGCACCACTTCCTTGTCTCCACTCTTGTCCACCTTCTTGCGGACCACATAATTCATTGACATACCAATCTTTCTTATAATTAGGTTCGTTAAAAACGAAAGATATTCCCGCCCGACGCGAGGCACACCTACAACTTGCATACACAAAGCCTATACCTTACGGTAAAGACTCCGTGACCGAATACCTTTCACTATATGACTGAATACCTAAAACACCCGGATGTATTGCCCCAAAACATGGGGATGTTTTCACCCAAAACACCCGGATGTAATACCCCAAAACATGGGGATGTTTTGGGAGAAAAGATGGGGATGTTCTGACCTTTCAGTATAGGGTTCAAAGGTAATGACTCCCTATGAGAAATACAATAGATATAGGCCTTTTTGATGGTCGGAATCAAGCTCCTTTTTCTTCGGAAGCAGCAGGCAGTACCCGCTGGAAATCTCTGCCGGACGGAGACTGGAATACCTGCAAATCGAATTCGGGGATGATTGCCAGCACATGGTCGAACACATCCGCCTGCACCCCTTCATAGGGCACCCAATCCTTCAGCGCACAGAAGAAATAAAGCTCTATCGGGATACCGCGGTCGGTAGGCTGAAGTTGGCGTACCATGCAGGTCAGTTCCTGGTTTACGTCGGGAAGACTTTTCAAATAAGCCGTCAGATACGCCCGGAACACACCCAGATTGGTCTGGCGACGTCCGTTGACGAGGATGGAGTTATCGATGCCGTTTTCCACATTGTACTTTTCAATCACTTCCTCCGTCTGCTCCACATAATCTTTCAGTAGCTGTATCTTGCGATATTTTGCCAGCATCTCCGGGGTGCAGAAACGGACGCTGGTCATGTCGATATTGATACTGCGCTTCACTCGCCGCCCACCGCTCTCGCGCATGCCGCGCCAGTTCTGGAAGGAGTCGCTGACAAGCAGGTAAGGAGGGATGGTGGTAATGGTATTGTCCCAGTTGCGCACTTTTACGGTGTTCAACGTTACCTCTATCACCGTACCGTTGGCACCGTACTTGGGCATCTCAATCCAGTCGCCCACCTTCAGCATGTCGTTGGCCGAAAGCTGCACACCGGAGACAAAGCCCATAATGGAATCCTTGAATACCAGCATCAGGATGGCTGCCGAAGCACCCAATCCGGCAAGCAGCGAAAGCGGGTCGCGGCCTATCAGTTCGCCCACGACCACAATGCCGCCCACCAGCCATAGGATGACTTGCATGGTTTGCAACATCCCCTTTAAAGGGCGGTCACGAAATTGCTCCTTCTCACTGTATACACTGTAAACAGCCTTCAGGAACGAGTTAACGAAACTCAGGAAAGTAATGATGATGTAAATAAGGCAGATACGCCGGATGAAATCCATTGCCGATGAACCGACTTCGACAAATGCCAATGGAACAAACAGATAGATGATAACGGGAGCCACCATGCGGCTGAGGTGCACCATCACTTTACGGTCGAATACGATGTCGTCCCACGTAGCCTTGGTCTTCTTCACCAGTTGTGCCACTACCTTCAGCAGGATTTTCCGGCATAGGGCATCCGCCAGGAAAGCAACGGCAAGTATCAGTGCGAAGGCAATGAATTGGTCGAGCATATCAGCCCGGGAAGGGGATATGCCCCACCCGATTAAAAGGTCGTCTATCTTCTTCAATATCTCCATAATCGTATGTTTATCATAACGGCAATCTTATCTACGCGACTGTTCCTCCCGCTCGAGGAACTCCATAATGTCTTCTTTCAACCACTGATAAAGATAAAGGTTCTTGTAGCCGCTGTTTTTTTTTCAGCATCACGGATACATTGACCTGACTGTTCTCATACCCCGTCAGTTCGTTGCGGAACTGTTCGTTATGCTCTGCCAGGCGCTTTATCTCCTGCTCGCGTTCACGACGCAGCACCGTACATACCGGGATAAGGATTTTCAGCACTACACAATCCATGATATGGTGTCCTTGGATATAAAGATAGGTATTGTCCGGAGTCAGTCCCAAACGTTCCAACTCCGTGCCCAGCTGCTCCACCCGGTCGATGTAGCGGGGGAAACGGGCTTGCAGTTCGGACAGCTTTGCCGACACCGTCTTTTGCATCTCGTCCAGACTACGGTAAGGATGACGCAGGTTTATCTCCTGCAGGCGCACGCAGGCGTTGAAGTCGTACATCGGGAAGGTATGCGTGTCGTGCTGGCGGTAGAACCAGACATTCCACAGAAACAGCGGATAGGCAATCTGAGAATAACGCTTCAGAAAAGCGGGGAAGTCCAGGATATGCCGGTCGTTCAGCGTGGCCTGCACACAGACTTCATGCAGACTGTCGGCAAAGCAGTGGAAGTTCTCGATGGCATAGCCATAAGTCTGGAAGATATAGGGATTCTTGTTTATCTTATGCGACACCTTGGTGGCACCTTGCAGCAGGAAGTCGTAGTCGCTGTCTACACAAGCTATCAGGCTGCGGCCCAGCTCCGATGTGTTCAACGTATTCATCAGCACCATCTTCTTGCCCTTTGCCAGAGAGGTGGCCGAGGGAAGCATCACTTGAAAATAACGTTCCTCATTCTCGAACTCAGACAGCAGCGTCCGCCAGAAAGCGATGTCGTCATAGCTTTCCACATACGCCACTATGCGCCTGCGTGCTCTCTTGGGGGGACAACTTGCGGGCGGCATCCAGATAGGCGGAAGTAAGGTTATGTCTTAGGGAAGTGGACACTTGGGTAGGGATTAAGGATTAGGGATTAGGGATGAGATTTCGCTGACTTCGGTGACGGCATCCAGCCAGCCTTCCATGATGACTGCAGGCGAATGGGTGGTGAGGATAAGCTGCACATTGGGATTCAAGTTGCGTATCATGCCGATAAGCTTCTGCTGCCATTCGATGTGCAGGGAGGCTTCCGGCTCGTCCATGAAGAGTACGCAGTGGTCATCGTCACGCACCAGCACGGTCAGCAGGATGACCAGCATCTGCTTCTCGCCCGAAGACAGCTTGTAGGGCAGCAGGCGCTCACCGTTCTGATAGAAAACGATGTCGTTGCTTTTGCGGTCTATCGTCTTATGGGTATAGCTGAAAAGCTCGTCAATCATATCCTGGAACTTCCGCTTGGGGAGGGAAAGGGAGGGAGCCAGGCTACGCTGCTCTTCATCACCGCTGAGCAGTTCTATCATCTTGTTGCCGATGTTCACCTGATAGTCCAGATAACGGCGCTGGAGTAGATAGAGCTGCCAGTCCAGTTCCGACTTCACGTTAGCATCGGCCATGCGTGCCGTAAAGTCGCCCATGATAAGGGGACGGTCGTAGCTGCGGATTACATCATAGGGGATAAAGGTGGCTGCAGAATTGTCGAAGTAGACGTGTACGCCGTTCTTCTCGTCACTCTTCACTTCACCCGATGTCTGTTCCAGATAGTTGACCGAACGGTTCAGGATAGTGGTCTTCCCCACTCCGTTGATGCCGGAAAGTATATTGACGTCAGGACGCAGGTCCCAGGCAATATCGTACCGATGCCACAATCCGTGTATTTCGATACGCTTGATGTAATTGGCTTGTACTTCCATGGTTTCTTGCTTTAATTAGAAGCAAATATACACGATAATCTCTTATTTCTACGCCCATGAACCAGAAAAATCATATAATGAAAGATTTTCTCTTTTCAGAAAATAGTTGTTCTTTTGCACCCACAAAGAACAAAAGAGTATGAACAAGAACATTCAAGGGCATCTGTTCGCCCTTACCGCAAATATCTTATGGGGCTTGATGGCACCTATAGGCAAGTCAGCTCTGGTAGAGTTTTCCGCGTTGTCAGTAACCACATTCCGCATGGTAGGCGCAGCTGCCTGCTTCTGGCTCCTCTCCTTATTCTGCAAACGCGAACAGGTGGACCACCGGGACATGCTGAAGATATTCTTCGCCGCACTCTTCGCACTGGTATTCAATCAGGGTGTCTATATCTTCGGACTCTCCATGACTTCGCCCATAGACGCCTCCATCGTTACAACCACGCTGCCTATCGTCACCATGATAGTGGCTGCAATCTATCTGAAAGAACCGGTCACCAACAAGAAAGTGCTGGGCATCTTTGTAGGGGCTATGGGAGCATTTATACTCATCATGAGCAGCCAGACCACCGGTGCCGGCAATGGCAGCCTCATCGGAGACCTTCTCTGCCTGCTCGCCCAAATCAGCTTCTCCATTTATCTGACCGTATTCAAGGGGTTGTCGCAAAAATACTCTCCCATCACCCTGAACAAATGGATGTTTGTCTATGCCTCCATGTGCTACATCCCGTTCTCTTACCACGACGTGGCTGCCATACAGTGGAGCGAAATATCTACAGCCGCCCTGCTGCAAGCGGGATATGTGGTTGTGGGAGGAAGCTTCCTTGCCTATATCTTCATAATGAGTGCGCAGAGGCTGTTGCGCCCCACTGTGGTGAGCATGTACAACTACATGCAGCCCATCGTGGCCTCAACCGTTGCCATCATCTTAGGATTGGGAGTGTTCAATTTGGAAAAGGGGATAGCCATAGCCTTGGTATTCCTGGGAGTGTACATCGTGACACAAAGCAAGTCACGCAAGGATTTCGAGAAAGAAGGGAAAGCCGTATAAAACAGCCGTTCCACCGTCACAGTACTCCGGCACGTACCCGGCTCAGAGACTCGGGAGTCATTAACAGATAAGATGCTATGTGATTGACTGAGGCACGCCGGGCTATCTCCGGATAATCCCTGACGAAGCGCGCATACCGCTCGCGTGAGGTTTCGAAACGCCAAGAGTCTGCTTTATATTGGGAAAGCATTAAAGACCCCTCCAATAAATGGCGAAGCAGACGGGCTATATGCAGATAACGCTCAGAGAGTTCGACCAGTCCTGCATACGAAATGCTCCAGATGACGCCTTCCTCCAAGGATTCCAGCTGAAGGCAATTACGGCGTCCGGTGAAAAGGCTGACGATACACATAGCGCCGTCACCGTCGCAGGCAAAGTTCTCTGTAATGTCCCGGCCTTCTTTGAAATAGAACTGGCGAAGCAGTCCTTTCTCTACAAAAACAATATCCCTGGCTATATCTTTCTCACTAATCAACAGTTCTCCTTTGTGCACCTCACGGCGTACAAACAAACCGGCAATGAGCTCCAGCTCCTCAGAAGGGAGTTCATGAAGGCGGCGGGTAAACCGCCGCGCCACTTCCATGTTGTTTTCCTTAGTCATCGATATAGAGAAAGGGATATGCCCCTATTTCTTCAGTTCTGCAAAATAGGTGTCCAGCAAGTTCTTGGCAGCCACAAAAGAAGTCAAGTTGCCCTGTAGCACTTGTTTTCCTTGCCAGTCAGCATCGCTTCAATCTGCGGATTGTGGTAGAAGCTGTCGCGCAGCTGTTCGTTAATGGTCTCGTACATCCAGTATTTGCTTTGCTCATTGCGGCGGTATTCAAAATAGCCGTTATCTTTCACAAAGTCAATGTATTTGTAGACCATATCCCACACTTCTTTTACACCAAGATTATAGAAACCGGAATAAGTCAGCACTTGGGGTGTCCAACCGCTCTCCGGAGCCGGGAAGAGGTGCAGCGCATTACGGAACTGCGTTGCTGCCAGTCTGGCCCGCTCCAGGTTGTCGCCATCAGCCTTATTAATAACAATGCCATCGGCCATTTCCATGATGCCGCGTTTGATGCCTTGCAACTCATCGCCCGTACCCGCCAGCTGTATCAGCAGGAAGAAGTCTACCATAGAATGTACGGCAGTCTCACTCTGCCCCACCCCTACCGTCTCTACAAATATCTTGTCGAAACCGGCAGCCTCACAAAGCACAATCGTTTCACGCGTCTTGCGTGCCACGCCACCCAGCGAACCGGCAGAGGGACTGGGACGTATAAAGGACTTGGGATGAACGGAGAGCTTCTCCATACGCGTCTTATCACCGAGAATACTGCCTTTGCTGCGTTCGCTGCTCGGGTCAATGGCAAGAACGGCCAACTTGCCGCCGTGTTCCTCCAGTACATGCAAGCCAAATACATCAATAGAGGTACTTTTACCGGCACCGGGCACACCACTGATACCCACACGGACGGAGTTGCCCGAATAGGGCAAACACTTCTCTATCACCTCCTGCGCCACAGCCTGGTGCTCCGGTTTCACACTTTCCACCAGTGTTACAGCCTGGCTGAGTACCGTAACATCACCTTTCACTATACCCTCCACATAGTCTGATACGGAAAGCTCGCGTTTCTTCCGCCTGGGACGGTTCTTCAAGTAAGGATTGACCGATGAAGGTTGCTCAATGCCTGCATTGACAACCAAGCCTTTATATGCTTCATTATTTTCGGGATGTTCCATGGCTATTTGTGAGTTATAAGTTATGAGTTATGAAGGACTTTACGACTTCTTATTGTTTTGCTTTAATGTTGATTTCAACTTTCGGCTGCATCGGGTCATTGGTAATCATCAGCAGACGCAGATGACGGCGCTTCTTGCCTATATTCTTCTTCACTACCGTTACCCGCAGGCGAGTGCTTTCACCGGGTTGCAATACACTCTTCTTGAGGTTAACTCCCACTGCCGGGTGGAATACCTGGAGCTTGTTTATCTGTAAAGGAGAACGCCCGGTATTGGT
>ENA-OQCV01000065-OQCV01000065.1-human-gut-metagenome-genome-assembly--contig:-NODE-65-length-29210-cov-3.155864_pt1 | contig 29210 bp, 26 predicted proteins | sample MGYA00242766_ERZ504592 | MGnify/ENA primary metagenome ERZ504592 (study PRJEB26092, sample SAMD00036315) | human gut metagenome | host: Homo sapiens | study: EMG produced TPA metagenomics assembly of...
GAACAATTCCTGGTCATCGATTCGCATACCATGGGAGAACCGACGCGTATCGTCGTCAATGGATTTCCTCACGCGCCAGGCAGGACGATGATGGAAAAGAAGCAGTACATCGCCAGCACTACGATGCCTACCGCAAGGCCATCTTGCTGGAGCCGCGGGGCCATACGAATATGTTCGGCGCCATCCTCATGACGCCGGTCCACGAAGAAGCTGATGTCGGCGTCGTCTTCATGGACAGCGGCGGCTACCTGAATATGTGCGGCCACGGTTCCATCGGCGTGGCGACGGTGCTGGTCAATGAACAGATGATACCCGTCCATGAACCCTATACGGACATCTGCCTCGATGCGCCGTCAGGCCTCATCAAGGCCCACGTCAAAGTCGAAGCCGGCCGGGCCGTGGAAGTGACCATTACCAACGTGCCCTGCTTCTTGTACCGGACAGGGGTCACGGTCCCTGTCGACGGCTTGGGCCACGTTGCCCTGGACATCGCCTTTGGCGGCAGTTTCTTCGCCCTCGTCGACGCCGATGCTTTGGAGATGCGCTTAGAGCCTGAAAATATCCGGACTATCATCGACACGGGCATGAACATCCTCCGGGCCGTCAACAATCAGGAAGTCGTAGCCCATCCGGAACTGGACATCCACAGCGTCGATTTAGTCGAAGTTTTACGGTCAGGCCGATCGGCCCGAAGCGACCATGAAGAACGCCGTCGTCTTCGGCAACTACCAGATCGACCGCAGGCCCCTGCGGGACCGGCACGAGTGCCAAAGTGGCGTCGCTGTACTTGCCGGGGGAAATTGAAGCAAAAATGAACTATTCGTTTATGAAAGTATCATGGGAACCTTGTTCAAAGCCCGCATCGTAGATGATGTCGAAGTCGGCGGCATGGCCGCAGCTATCCCGCAGATTACAGGCAGTGCTTATATTACCGGCATCAACTGCCTGGTCCTCGATGAGACGGACCCGTTCCGCCACGGCTTCCAGATTTAAGCCTGAATATACAGTTCCGGTCATGAGACCTGAATGATAGATTCCAGTCATACATGTGAAGAGGGGTGCCTGATTATGATGATGAACAGTAAGGTAAAAAAAGCAATCTTAGCCGGCCTGAGTGCCGTCGTATCCATATCTGTCTTAGCTGGCTGCGGCGGAGGAAGCGGCAGCAGCGATAAGGCCAGCCTGAAAGGGAAAGAGCTGAAAGTAGCGACCGGGATCTATGCGCCCTTTGCTTTCAAAGATGAAAACAGTAAGCTCGTCGGCTTCGACCTGGACCTGCTCGATGCCATGTCCAAGAAACTGGGCTTTACCTATAAAGTCACGCCGACGGAATATGACAACATGTTCATGGCCGTCGCCAACGGTGAGTACGATATCGGCATGGGCCAGGTCTGCATTACCGAAGACCGCAAGAAGAAGATGGACTTCACCGAACCCTATGAAAACGCAGGTTTGCAGTTCGTCGTCCGCAAAGATGAAAACCTTACGTCTGTAGATCAGTTGAAAGGCAAGAAAATCGCCGTTGAAAGGGACAGCTGCCCACAAATACGTAACGGAACACTGTAAGGATTCGGAAATCGTCGTCTTACCGGCTATTTCAGCAGCCTTCATGGAAGTCGAACAGGGCAAGGCCGACACCCTCATGCAGGATAAACCGAATGCCGTCTATTATTTGAAGAAGCATCCTGAAAGCGGTCTGGCCCTCTTGGGCGATGAAACGGCCAAGATTCCCGATGGCTTCGCCCTGCCTAAGGACAGCCCGTATAAAGCTGAATTCGATAAGGCCCTGAAAGAATTGCAGGAAGACGGGACAATCAAGAAATTAGAAGATAAATGGCTGAATGTCTAACGGTAGCAGCCAGTCAGCAGTGGCCCGGCAAGAGTTGTACTTTTGCCGGACTTGCTTGCTATAAGGGGTCCTTTTATTAATGGGGGGGGATTTTATGTTTAACTGGGAACACTTGGACATCATCGTCGGTGTCGTTACGAAAGGCCTGTTCTGGACCGTCGTCATTTCCGTGACGAGTATCGTCATCGGCTATTTCATCGGGCTGGCTACGGGTTTTTCCCGGGCCCGCAATATACGCATCCTCAAGAGCATCAGCGCTTTCTACGTCTGGATCATCCGCAGTACGCCGATCCTGGTCCAGGCCTTGTATATCTATTTCGTCATGCCAAAACTCTTTGGCATCTATTTATCTCATGAAGCGGCAGGCATCCTCTGCGTTTCCCTCAATGCCGGGGCGTATATATCGGAAATCGTCCGCGGCGCCATCCTGGAAGTGCCTAAAGGTCAGTGGGAGGCGGGCATGTCCCTGGGGATGACGAAGCTGCAGATCGTCATGAAGCTCATCCTGCCCATGGCCTTCCGGACCATGCTGCCGGCCCTGGGCAACCAGTTCATCATTACCGTAAAGGATACGTCCATTTTGACGGTCATCGGCGTCGCCGAAATGACCTATCAGGCTGGCCAGTACGCTTCGTCGAACTTTGAATTCGTCGAAAGCTACACCGTCCTGGCCGTATTCTACTTAGTTCTGATTTCGCTGCTGACCGTAGCCGTCAATATTTGTGAACAGAAGATGGGAGCTGATGTAAAATGATGCGAATTGAACATTTAAAGAAACAGTATGGTGATAACCTGGTCCTGAATGACATCAGCCTGTCCCTGGACGATGAAGTCACCTGCATCCTCGGGCCGTCCGGCGCCGGCAAGAGCACCTTCCTGCGCTGCCTGAACCTGCTGGAATCGCCGACAGGCGGCGACATCAAGTACAACGGCCAGAGCATCCTCCAGCCGGGCTACGATATCCGCAAGATGCGCGAAGAAGTGACCATGGTCTTCCAGCACTTTAACTTATTTCCCCTGCGCAACGTCGTCGGCAACGTCATGCTGGCCCTGCAAAGCATCAAGCACATGAAGAAAGCCGATGCCCACGATATTGCCATGGAAATGCTGAAAAATGGTCGACATGGCCGATAAGGCCGAAAAGATGCCGGATATGCTCTCCGGCGGCCAGCAGCAGCGCGTGGCCATCGCCCGCGCGCTCGCCATGCGCCCGAAGGTCATGCTGTTCGACGAGCCGACCTCCGCGCTCGACCCCGAAATGGTCAACGAGGTGCTGGACGTGATGGTCGAGCTCGCGCGAGAAGGCATGACGATGATCTGCGTCACCCACGAGATGGGCTTCGCGCGCAAGGCGGCCGACCGCATCGTGTTCATGGCCGACGGGCAGATCCTTGAGGAGAACACGCCCGACGAGTTCTTCGGCCATCCGAAGACCGAACGCGCCAAGGACTTCCTGTCGAAGATCCTCACGCACTGATTGGTCGTGACGCATATGACGGTATTCAACACTCGCATCAGGCGCATCGCCCGCCGCGCGCTCGCGGCGCTCGCCGCCGTGGCATGCGCGATGTCGCTGGCCGCGTGCGGCGCCGACGAAAGCGGCAAGATACGCATCGGCATCAAGTTCGACCAGCCCGGCCTCGGCTTCAAGAAATCCGGAACATACGTCGGCTTCGACGTGGACGTGGCCAAGTACGTCGCCAAGAAGCTCGGCTATTCCGAAGACGAGATCGTCTGGAAGGAAGCCCCCTCCAAGCAGCGTGAGGCCATGCTGCAGAACGGCGACGTCGACATGATCCTCGCCACCTACTCGATCACCGACGAGCGCAAGAACGCGGTCTCCTTCGCCGGCCCGTACTTCGTGGCCGGGCAGGACCTGCTCGTGCGCAAGGACGACCATTCCATCAACGGCCCCGAAGACCTCAACGGCAAGCGCCTGTGCTCGGTCACCGGTTCCACTTCGGCCGCCACAGTCAAGGAGAAATTCGCCTCCGAAGTGCAGCTCATGGAGCAGCCCGGCTATGCGGAATGCGCCACGGCGCTGTTCTCCGGCATCGTGGACGCGGTCACCACCGACGACATCATCCTCGCCGGCCTCGCCTCCGCCTCGCGCGGCAAGCTGCGCGTCGTCGGCCAGCCGTTCACGCAGGAATACTACGGCGTGGGCATCAAGAAGGGCGACACGGCGCTCGCCAAGAAGATCAACGCCGCCATCGCCGAGATGATCAAGGACGGTTCCTGGGAGCGCGCCATCGCCGACAACACCGAGGGCACGTCGTACACGCCGAACGCGGAGTACAACCCGCCGAAACCGACCGAGGGGGAGAAGTAGCATGGACGGATTCATCCAACTGTTCAGCGAGTACGACGTTCCCGCCGCGTTCCTGGTCAACATCGAACTGACGCTGTGGTCGGCGCTGTTCTCGCTGATTCTCGGCGTGGTGCTGGTCATGATGCGCATCTCGCCGATATCCTCGCTGCGCACCGTCGCCGGAGCCTACGTGGAACTGTTCAGAACCTGCCGCTGACCATCATCATGGTGTTCATGGTGCTGGGCGCCTACGCGCAGCTCAAGCTCACGTTTCTCCGACACGTTCGTCACGAACTTCTTCTGGCTGGCGGTGACGGGCCTGAGCCTGTACACCGCGGCGTTCGTGTGCGAGTCGCTGCGTTGCAGGCATCAACACCGTGCCGATCGGCCAGGCCGAGGCGGCTCGTGCGCTCGGATTGGGCTTCATGCAGTCGGCCACGCAGATCATCCTGCCGCAGGCGTTCCGCGGCTCGGTCGCGCCTCTCGGCAATACGCTGATCGCGTTGCTGAAGAACTCCACGGTGGCCGCGGCCGCGTCGGTGGCCACGGAGACGTCGTCGCTGATGAGCACGATGATCGAATTCCACCCGGACGTGATCGTGCAGATCTTCCTGATCTTCGCGTTCGGCTATGTGATTCTCATCATCCCGATCGGCATGCTGACCACGTACCTGTCCAACAAGCTCGCCGTGCGGAGGTGACGACATGGCTGATACTTCCAATTCCGTATTGTTCGACCAGCCCGGTCCCAAGGGACGTCGCACCATCCGCATCGTCAACTGGGTCGCCGCGCTGATCTTTGTCGGCGTGCTGGTGCTGATCCTGATGCGCCTGCACAACCCGCCGGACGGCGAGAACCAGCTGAGCTGGGAGCTGTGGAAGCCCGCGCTGGAGCGTGAGGCGTGGACTGATTTCTATCTTCCCGGCCTGTGGATGACGGTCAAGGCGTCCATCGTCGCCGTTGTCGGCTCCGTGGTGTTCGGCCTGGTGTTCGGCGTCGGTCGACTGCTGCCGAACGTGGTGCTGCGGGCGATCTCGTCGGTCGTCGTGGAGTTCTGCCGCGCGGTGCCGGTACTGCTGCTGATGATCTTCTTCTGGCGCTGGTTCGCGTTCGCGGGACTGTCCAGCCCGTCCTACTGGGCAGTGGTGCTGGCCCTGGTGCTGTATAACGGCTCCGTGGTCGCCGAGCTGGTGCGTTCCGGCGTCGGCAACCTACCGAACGGGCAGCGTGAGGCGTCGCTCGCACTGGGACTGACCGAGACGCAGTCGCTGATGCAGATCGAGGTGCCGCAGGCCGTCTACGCGATGTTGCCGGCCGCCGTCACGCAGCTGGTCGTGGTGCTCAAGGATACCGCGCTTGGATCGATCATCATGTACACCGATCTGCTGCAGGAGTCGCGCCGTCTCGGCTCGATGTACTTCAACATCCTGCAGACGCTGGTCGTGGCCGCGGTCGTGTACTTCATCGTCTGCTGGCTGCTGTCGCGTCTGGCCGAATGGCTGCCGTCGCGCATGCAGCAGCGCACCGCGGCGCCGGCCGAACCGGAACCAGTTCCGCCGATCGCGATCATGGATCCGTCCAACGTCAACCAGATCGCCGTCGCCAAGGAGGTCGAGGAGCGCCCCCTGCGCGGCACGCCGCTCACATACCACGCGCACCATCGCGGCAGCAACGCCTCGATCCACAACTGGCAGCGCACGCGCTACGAGCAGGGCTTCGACGAGGCCCATGCCCGATCGCAGGGCGGAGATGCAGGGGCGATGCCGAGCAGAAGAACGCTGAAGACGACGCGTAATGACCCGGTAGATTACGGTCCGCGCAGGAATACGCGGACAGCGTCCCACAGCCTGACCCGATAACGGCCGGGCCGGCACTCCCCGACAGGGGATGCGCCGGTCCGGCCGTTCGATATTCCGCCGCGGAAATGCTTCACAAGGCGGCGCATGGGACGTACAATCGGGGCATGGCCAAAGGCGACGGAAAATCGGACAAGACAGATAAGCCGGACAAGTCGGGCAAAGGAGCGAAGTCCGAGAAGACGGACAAACGCATCGACAAGGTACTGCGGCTCGCCACGAACCGCATCGAAACCATCGAATCGAGCACGACGGTGGCTGAACGACTCGCGAACGCCGCCAAATCCAGTGAGCTGCTCAGCGCTGTATGGTCGCTGCCACCCGCGCAGCGTCTCATGTTCCATCACGGCGTGCATATCGACGATGTCGCCGGAGACTCCACACCCGGCTTCCCAGGTGGCAGGGATGACGCTGAACGGTTCATCACGCTCAGCTCATCGGAGATCGCCCGATATCAACGGCTGCTGTATGCGAACGGCGTCAAGGGCTCGCGCCGCCGGCTGCTCATCGTGCTGCAGGGCATGGACGCCTCCGGCAAGGGCGGCATCGTGCGCCACGTGTTCCGGCAGGGCGACCCGATGGGCATCCACTATCACGGTTTCGGCAAGCCGACCGACGAGGAGACGCGGCACGGCTTCCTGTGGCGGGTGGAACGCGAGCTGCCAAAGAACGGGTGGATCGCGGTGTTCGACCGCTCGCATTACGAGGACATCGTCATGCCGCATGTGTACGGCACGTATCCCGAGGCCGAATGGCGCGGCCGGTACGATCTGGTCAATGAGTTCGAGCGTTCGCTGGCGGCCGACGGCTGCGCGATTCTCAAGATCTTCCTCGTCGTGAGCCAGGAGGAGCAGAAGAGGCATTTTCTCGGGCGTCTCAACGACCCGACCAAATACTGGAAGTTCGACATGTCCGACCTGGACGCGCGCGAACGCTGGGACGACTATATGGGCGCGTGGCAGGAGGTGTTCGAGAAGACCAGCACGCAGACTGCGCCGTGGTATCTGGTGCCCGCCGACAACCGCTGGTACTCGAGGGCCGTGGTCTCCGAGCTGCTGCGCACCACATTGAAGAACATGAACATGACATGGCCGGGACTCGACCCGGACGTCGATCCGGACGAGGTTCGGCGGCTGCTGGGGTGAACTTGCGCCCGCCGGTCGATTCCGCGAGCTGCGCCGGCGTGTAGACTGGGAACCACTATGGCAGATACAGAACATTGATGGTTCGCTGGGGGCCGCTGGCGCCCGCGTGGGAACGAGGGCGAGCGCAACATCGACACGGACGAGATCTACGAGCGGTTCTTCGGCTGGGTGGCCGACGTCAAGGGTGTCGAGCCGTGGCCTCATCAGGAAGAGGCCATCATGGACCTGCTGGCAGGCGACCATGTGATCCTCAACACGCCGACCGGCTCCGGCAAGTCGCTGGTGGCGCTTGGCATGCACTTCGCCGCGCTGTGCACCGGGCGGCGCTCCTATTACACCGCGCCGATCAAGGCGCTGGTCTCGGAGAAGTTCTTCGATCTGGTCGAGGTGTTCGGCCGCGACAACGTCGGCATGCTCACCGGAGACACGCATATCAACGCCGATGCGCCGATCATCTGCTGCACGGCCGAGATCCTCGCCAACCAGGCGCTGCGCGAGGGGCGTCGCGCGGACGTCGGCTGCGTGGCCATGGACGAGTTCCACTATTACGGCGACTCGGAGCGCGGCTGGGCGTGGCAGGTGCCGCTGCTGACGCTGCCGGACACGCAGTTCCTGCTGATGAGCGCCACACTAGGCAACGTCGACGCGATCGCCGACAAGCTGGAGGACATGACCGACACTGACGTGGACGTGATCGCCGACGCGCCGCGCCCGGTGCCGCTCACTTACGAGTACACGCTCGATCCGCTGGAGAAGACCGTCGAACTGGCGTTCCGCAAGGGCGAGACGCCGATCTACGTCGTGCATTTCTCGCAGGATGCGGCGCTCGACACCGCGCAGTCGCTCGCCTCGACCGGCGTGTCCAGCAAGGAGCAGCGACAGGCCATCGCCGAGGCCATCAAGGGTGTGAAGTTCACGACCGCGTTCGGCAAGATACTGCAACGGCTGTTGCGTACCGGCGTCGGCATCCACCATGCCGGCATGCTGCCGCGATATCGTCGTCTCGTCGAGCAGCTTGCGCAGCAGGGGCTGTTGCCGGTCATCTGCGGCACCGATACGCTGGGAGTCGGCATCAACGTGCCGATCCATTCGGTCGTGCTGACCGCGCTGACGAAGTTCGACGGCACCAAGATGCGTCGCCTGCGCGCCCGCGAGTTCCATCAGATCGCCGGCCGCGCCGGCCGCATGGGCTTCGACACGGAGGGACTGGTCGTCGCCGAGGCGCCCGAATACGAGATCGAAAACGCCAAGGCCGTCGCCAAGGCCGGGAACGATCCGAAGAAACTCAAGAAAGTCAAGCGCAAGAAGGCGCCGGAAGGGTTCGTCACGTGGAACCAGAGCACGTTCGACAAGTTGATTGACGCCGCGCCGGAAACACTCGTCCCGCACATGAAGATCACTCATTCGATGGTGCTCAACGAGGTCACGCAGGGCGGTGACGCGCGCCGGCGCGTCGACGAGCTGATCGACGACTCCGCGCAGACGCCGGACCAGAAGGAGCATCTGCATGAACGTGCCGACGAGATATTCCAGACCCTGTTCGACACGAAGGTGATCGAGACCGAAGAGCGCGACGACGGTGGGCTTGACTACTTCCTCGACGTGGACATGCCCGACGATTTCGCGCTCGACCAGCCGCTCAGCCCGTTCCTGCTCGCCGCGCTGGAACTGCTCGACCCTGAATCCGACATGTACGCGCTTGACGTGATTTCCATGGTCGAGGCCACACTCGAAGACCCCAAGCAGGTGCTGCGCGCGCAGGAGCGGCAGGCGCGCGACGCCGCGATGATCCGGATGAAGGAAGACGGGCTCGAATACGACGAGCGCATGGACAGGCTGCAGGAGATCACCTATCCCAAGCCGCTGGAGGACATGCTTGACGCGGCGTTCGATCAGTACCGGCACGACGTGCCGTGGCGAACGACTACTGGCTGAGCCCCAAATCCGTGGTACGCGACATGGTCGAGACCGCCTCCGACTTCACCGGATACATCTCGCGGTACAACATCGCCCGCTCGGAGGGCACGCTGTTGCGCTACCTGTCCGATGCCTACCGGGCGCTCGCCCGCACCGTACCGGACGACAAGCTCGACGATCAGCTGCGCGACGTGATCTCATGGCTGCGCGTGGTCGTGCGTTCTATCGACTCCAGTCTGGTGGACGAATGGGAGAACGCCGGCGCGTCCGATGATGCCTCGCAGGCGGCCGCCAGTCTGGCCGCGCCGGGCGCGAAGGCCGCGGTGGTGGAGGACCGGCGCGGGCTCACCGTGCTGATCCGCAACGCGCTGTTCCACCGCGTGCAGCTCATGGACCTTGACAAGCCCGAGGCGCTCGGCGCTCTCGACAAGGAGTGGGGCTACGGCGTGCATGAGTGGGAGGACGCGCTCGACGACTTCTACGACGAACACGAGTACGTGAACACCGACGCCAAGGCGCGTTCGGCCGAGCTGTTCATGCTCGACGAGAAGCACGAGAACGATGAGCACAGCTGGCACGTGCGCCAGATCATCGACGACTCCGACGGCGACCACGACTGGGCCATCACCGGCACCATCGACCTGGACGCGACGCAATCCAGCGGCGAAGTCGTCTTCTTCGACTACGCCGTCACCAACGACTGACGCCGCCGGCCCCCGCCAGCGGGGGCTGGCGCGAAGCGACTGGGGGTGGTCCGTCCGGTATCGAACCTATGTTCGATGCTGTGTTGTAGAGTGTAGGCATGACTGAGAATGATCTGTTCGGGGCGGCGGATGTGCCCGACGATATGACGCGACCGTTGGCCGTGCGCATGCGGCCTCGGACGGTCGACGAGGTGTTGGGGCAGTCCCATGTGTTGGGGGAGGGCTCCCCATTGCGGCGTCTGGCGAATCCCTCGTCCAAGGGGTCGCTGACCGCGCCGAGCTCCATCATCATGTTCGGACCTCCCGGCGTGGGCAAGACCACGCTGGCGACCATCGTCGCCCGTCAGTCGGGGCGCGCGTTCGAGGAGCTGTCGGCGGTGACATCGGGGGTGAAGGACGTGCGTGACGTGCTCGCCCGCGCGCGGCGCAGACTCGTCGGCGACGGCACGGAGACCGTCCTGTTCATCGACGAGGTGCATCGTTTCTCCAAATCGCAGCAGGACGCGTTGCTGCCCGCCGTCGAGAACCGTGACGTCACCTTCATCGGCGCGACCACCGAGAATCCGAGCTTCTCCGTCATCAAACCATTGCTGTCACGTTCCGTCGTCGTCAAACTCGAATCGCTGGAACCGTCCGATCTCGCCACGCTCATCGCACGCGCGGTGGAAGATAAGCGCGGATTGAACGGCGAAGTCAAAATCGACGATGCGGCGGTCAACGAGATCGTCCGCATGGCCGGCGGTGACGCCCGCAAGACGCTGACGATCCTTGAAGCCGCTGCAGGTGCCGTCACCGGAGACAAGGCCCGCAAAAAAGGCGCGCGGCGTCCGACCATCACGCCGGATGTGGTCTCGCAGGTCATGGACGCCGCCACCGTGCGCTACGACAAGGACGGCGACGACCATTACGACGTCATCTCCGCATTCATCAAATCGATGCGCGGCTCCGACCCGGATGCCGCGATACACTACCTCGCACGCATGCTGCGAGCGGGCGAGGATCCGCGGTTCATCGCCCGTCGCATCATGATCGCCGCCAGCGAGGAGGTCGGCATGGCCGCGCCGCAGATACTGCAGGTCACCGTCGCCGCCGCACAGGCCGTCGCGATGATCGGCATGCCCGAAGCGCGCATCATCCTCGCCGAGGCGACCATCGCCGTCGCCACCGCACCCAAATCGAACGCCAGCTACAACGCCATCAACCAGGCGATCGCCGACGTGGACGCCGGGCTCATCGGCCAGGTGCCGCTATACCTGCGCAACGCGCCGACCGCGTTGATGAAAAGCTGGGGCAACCATGACGGCTATCGGTACGCGCACGACTGGCCGGGTGCCGTCGCGCCGCAGGAATACCTGCCCGAGGAGCTGCGCGGCCGCGAGTACTATCATCCCAACGACCGCGGATACGAGCACGAGGTCAGCCAGCGCTTGGACAAAGTCCGCTCCATCCTGCACAGTAAAACCGCGCCGGACGGCTATACCGAGTCCAAAGAGCAGAACGGATAAATCGCCCCGCCCGGCGGGGTTGCCGAGCGGTAGCGAGGCTGGGAGTAGTTCATTGCAACCGCCACTCCGCCCTCGTCCGGCAATCCGTTACACTGTAATGTGGCCTGACGCAGTGTGGGTATCGTAAGGGCAGTCCGGAAACAACTGGCGTCGGTCTGAATGGATTTCATCACATGACCTCAACCTCGCAGGAGCGCATCCCCAAGCGTCTGATCGGCGCCATCGTCGCCGTGGGCTCGCTGGCATTCATCGGCATCCTCACCGAAACGGTGATGACCGTGCTGTTCCCGGAACTCATGACCGAATTCGGCGTGAACACCGCCACCGTGCAATGGATCACCACCGTGTATCTGCTGGTGGTCGCGGCCACGATGCCGCTGTCGTCGTTCCTGAACCGCCGTTTCCGGCTGAAGTCCCTGTTCATCGCAGCTGTGGTCCTCGCCGTGACCGGTTCGGCGATCATGATCGTCGGCCACACCTTCCCGGTCATCCTGCTCGCCCGCGTGATCCAAGGCATCGGCTCGGGCGTGGCGACGCCGCTGATGATGAACATCATCCTCGAACAGTCGCCCCGCAGCAAGGTCGGCCGCCTCATGGGCGTAGGTTCGCTGGTGATCACGGTCGCCCCGGCCATCGGCCCCACCGTCGGCGGCGCAGTGTCGAGTGTTTTGCCGTGGCGTGCCATCTTCGTCATCGCCATTCCGATCGTGCTGTTGGTCTCCCTGCCGCTCGGACTGCACTGCATCGAGCAGAAACGCCCCACCGAGGACGCGCGGCTCAACCCAGTGCAGTTCGTGGCGATAGTGCTCGCCCTGAGCGGCATGATCTTAGCGCTCAACCAGATGGGCGTCGCGGTCAGCGCTGCGGTCAACGGCTCTTCGGCGACACGTCCCGTCATCATCACCGTCGTGAGCCTGGTCGTCGGTGTGGGCTCCCTGGTGTTCTTCGGCTGGTCATCCAGCCGCTCGTTCTCGCCGCTGATTCGTCTGGGGTGGCTACGAGACCGTGTCGTCCAGCTTCATCTACTCGCGTACCTGATTCTGCCGATCGTCGGCATCGGATTCGGATACGTCATCACCAATCTGGCCCAGATGTCGCTTGGCACCAGCGCGTTCCACGCCGGCGTCCTCGTGCTGCCGGGCGCTCTGGTCGGTGCGTTCTTCGCGCCCGTCGGAGGCATGCTGTACGACAAATTCGGCCCGACGAAGCCGATTCTTTCGGCGATTTCGGTGGCCACGTTCGGACCGATCCTGCTGCTGGCATTCTCCATGCGGTTGACGCCTGCGCTGCTCGCCGGCTTCTACTTCATTTTCGGGCTGTGCTATGCGCTGGGATTCTCCAACATCATGACCAGTGCGCTGAGCGGCATCGACCACGCGTTCATGCCGGATGGCAATGCCGTGTTCAATACCGCATTGCAGTTCGGCGGTGCCGTCGGCACCGCACTGTTCTCGATGATTCTCGGCGTGGCTCAGGCGGGCGCCGGCTCGGCCGAAAAGGGGAGTGCCGCGTTCCGTCACGCCACGGCCGTGGGCGGCACGTGGATGTTCGCGACGATGACGGCGATCTGCCTGATCGCGATCTGCTCGCTTGCCTGCGCGTTCCGTATCCGTGCGTCGAGAACGGCTGCCGAGCGCTGACTCCCGCTCCGGGGATGGTTCAGGTCAGAGCCATCCCACCGCCAGCAGCGCGACGACGTAGGCGACGCACGCGACTGCGACCATTAGATCGCGTCGGCGCGCGCGCATTACTCTCCAATGGGTGCGGTGGATGCCTTCCTCGTAGCAGCGCGCGTCAAGCGCCAGACTGAGATTATCCGCGTGACGCAGCGCCGCCACAAGGATCGGCACGATGATGGCGAACAGCGCTTTGACACGAGTGGCCGGCGAACCGGTCTCGATCGTGCCGCCGCGGGCCGATTGCGCGTCGATGATCGCCTTGGTCTCGTCGCTGAGCGTCGGCAGGAACCGCAGCGCAAGACTCATCACCAGAGCCACTTCCTGCGTGTGCCAGCCGAGCTTTCTGAACGGCAACAGCAGGGAGCCGAACGCATCCGTCATCGCGGTGGGGGTCGTCGTCGCAAGGAACACGGCACCCAGGATGATCACCAGCGCGAGACGGCACGAATACAGCACCGCGACCATGAGCCCGCCGGTGGTGATCGGCAGCGGGCCGATATGCGCAAGCGTCTCGCCGGAGCGGGCGAAGAACATGTTCACCAGGCCCATCACCGCGAATACGATCAGGAACACGCGCACGGAAGACAGCAAACGCAGCGGATGCAGCCGGGCGGCCGCCACGACGCATGCGGTCAGGACGGCGCCCATCGCCAGCTGCGCCGGCCTGGTGATGACGAATGCGGTGAACATCAACGTCAGGAACGTCACCATCTTCGCGCGCGGATCCAGGGACGCTACGAATGACGGACGGTTCCTGGATCCGTCTTCAATGGACTCGATGCCGGCTTTGCCGGCGTTCGTGGAAGACTCGGTGGCGTCGCCGACGCTGGTGTCTTCGTCGTCTCCGGTGCCGCAACCATCGCCTTCGCCGTCGCCATTATGCGATCCTATGGTGATGATGTGGTCCGCGCAGTGCTCGGCCTCGTCGATGGAATGCGTGATGATGAGCACCGCCACGCCCTGACTTTTCAGGGAACCCAGCAGCGCGTGGATGCGGGAGACCGCCGATTCGTCCAGACTGGCGGTCGGCTCGTCCATGATGAGCACACGAGGGCGGCATGCGATGACGCCCGCGATGGCGACGAGCCGCTGCTGCCCGCCCGACAGGTTGAACGGAGAACGGTCGGCGAGATGCTCGATATGCAGCATCCGCAGCGCCTCCTCTACGCGGGTGGCCACCTCCAACTCGCTCAGATGCTGGTTGCGTGGGCCGTACGCCACATCCTCGGCGACGGTGTCAGCGAACAGCTGACGCTCCGGATGCTGCATGACATAGCCGACGTTGCGCCGCAGGGCCGCGCGTTCTTTTCGGGTGAGTGCGCGAGGCCGTTTCCCGTGTTTCGACGACGCGACCGGCAATCCGGCCACGGTGATCGATCCGGCGGACGGGCGGTCCAAGGCGCACAGCAGACGTGCGAGCGTGGTCTTGCCGGCGCCGTTGGAACCCATCAGCGCCACGATTTCGCCTTCGGCGACGCGCAGAGAAAGATTCTCGAAAACCGGGGCGTCGCCATCGTCATAACGATATGACAGGCCGGATACTGCGATGGCGTCGGATGTTGAGCCTGTAGGTGGAATGGGTGATGCGTCCGACTTGGTAGACGCCGGTTTTACGGGTTGTCCGGATTTCGCTGGTTGCGCGGGCGACGCGGCCGCGGTGGAACCTCCGGGCTCCTCAGCTGCCGACTCCGTGGAGCCCGCAGCGTCAGTCGCGTCAGCGTGGCTCCGCGCAATCACTTGCTTCGCCGCAATCGCGTCCCTGTCGGCTTCGACCTGCGTGAGCAGCCCGCCGTCTATGCGAAGTACGCGGTCGGCGTGCATGGTCTCGTCATGATGATGCGTGACCAGCACGATCGTCGTGCCACGCCGTTGCAGCATGTCGAGGATGCGCATCACCTCGATCCGCGCGTCGGGATCCAGCATCGCGGTCGGTTCGTCGAGCACCAGCATGCGCGGGTTCATCGCCAGCATTCCGGCGATGGCGATACGCTGCTGCTGGCCGCCGCTCATGCGCGTCGGATCCGCGTGGCGGAACCCCGCCATATCCACCGATTGCAGGGATTCGTCGATGCGCCCGCCGATGTCGTCCCGAGCCACGCCGAGGTTTTCCGGGCCGAATGCCACATCATCCTCGACGATGGTGGTGACGATCTGATCCTCCGGATTCTGGAACACCGTGCCGATGCCATGCCGGGCATCGCGGTATTCGCTCGGATTCGCTGAAGCGGTCTCGCCGTCGAAGACATGATGGCCCAGCAGCGTCATATCGCCGCCGTCCGGGGCTGCGAGACCGGCGATCAGACGCGCCAGAGTGGATTTGCCGGAGCCGTTGGGGCCCACCAGACACAGCCGCTCCCCGCTGCGGATGGTCAGGTCGATGCCGTCAAGCACCCATGTGACGCCGTTGTCATAGCTGAATCGCACATGCTCAAGTCGTGCGGCGGGAACCATGCTGTTCATATCATCCATTCACAAAACATCGTGGTCAATCCATAATCATAGAGGCCATTGTCACCGCTGACGGATGCAGCCCGCCAGAGAGGTCATCACCCGGACTGTCGGAAATAAGCCTCGTGCGATGACCCTTTTGGCGGGCTGCCCTAGGCGGCGACTTCGCGCCGCGTCATGTCAGCGATTCAGCAGGTTCGAAATCGGCTTGTACACCAGGAACGTGACCACGCCGTGAATCACGAACTTGATCAGGTTGAACGGCAGCAGTGCGGGAACGATGATGGCCGCCACCTCGGAGACCGGCCAGCCGGTGTAGATCGGCGTGATGACCAGATTGCCGGCGATGGCCGCGACCAAGGCCAGCAGGGCACCGACGACCAAACCGATGACAGCGCCCTTGCGCGTGTGCACGTGGCGATAGATGAGCGCCGCCGGCACCGACAGCGTCAAGGCCACCAGCACGGCCATCAGCGTGCCCCACGGGTCCATGAACACGTGCGGTACGAAGCCGAGCACACTGACGATCGCGGCTGCGGCCGGGCCGTACGCGAAGCCGGCGATCAGGCACACGATGCCGGACGGATCGTATTTGAGGAACGAGAACGCCGGGTTCGGCAGGATCGGGAACGAGATGAAGCTGGTCGCCATCGCCAGCGCCACGAACAGCGCGTACATGGCGATGCGGCGGGTCGACCAGCGGCCGGAATCGGCGACGCCGGTCGAATGCGCCAAATCCGGGCGCGTCGGCTTGGCCGCGTTCGACGAATCGGCTGAATTGGGTTGCGAAGATACACTCATGGTGAGCTCCGTTTCTTCCATCCGGACTTTGACCGTTGGCTCCGGATTTCCACCGGATCAGCCGCTTGCGCGGGTCGCGGGCTGCCGCGGCCGCCGTTATGAATCCCGGCTCCGCAGGTCACCGCCAGTAAGGAATTGCACCTTCCCTGAAACTTGCTTGACCATGTATACGCCGGGGTGTGGATGATTGACGTAACGTTGCCCACATAGCGAACATGAGGCATCCATGCGCGTAGGTTGCCCCATCCACTACGTTGTGACCGGTTTTCGCGCTGTATACCGGCGCAATTGCCCATTTCGACACGATTTCGTTATACAATTTCGCGTACAGCCACTATGACGTGCGTGTCGCACACCGTCCAACAGGAGGTCATGATGATTGATACCGCTCAAGCGTTTGGCGTGGATATCGGCGGATCCGGTATCAAGGCCGCTCCGGTCGACCTGAACAAGGGGGCAGTTCGCCGAGCCCAGGCTGAAGATCCTCACCCCGTCCGAGTCCACCCCGCAGGCGATCGGATCGGTGCTGCGCAAGCAGCTCGAACATTTCGAGATTCCGGAGACGGCTCCGGTCGGCATCTCTTTCCCTGCTCCGGTCAAGCCCGGCCAGAAGCTGAATTGGATCGCCAACCTCGACCAGTCGTGGGTAGGCGTCGACATCACCGAGGCGCTGTCCGAGGAGTGCGGCCGTCCGGTCACGGTCGTCAATGACGCCGATGCCGCCGGCTTGGCGGAACAGCAGTTCGGCGCGGCCAAGGGTCAGGAGGGTCTGGTCGTCGTGACCACGCTCGGTACCGGCATCGGCACGGCGCTGATCTATGACGGCGTGCTCATCCCGAACACCGAGCTCGGCCACATCGAGCTGGAGGGCGGCAAGGGCGACGCCGAGCGCTACGCATCCTCCGCGGTGCGCGAGCGCAAGGAGCTCAGCTACAAGAAGTGGGCCAAGCGTCTGACCAAGTACTACAGCCTGATCGAAAAGTACTTCAGCCCCTCGCTGATCGTCATCGGTGGTGGCGTGAGCCGCAAGAGCGACAACTTCGTGCCGTTTATCGACATCGATACGCCGATCGTCCCCGCGAAGCTGCGCAACGAGGCCGGCATCATCGGTGCCGCCTACTACGCCAGCACCAAGTAGCGCAGAGGGCACAGGCACATACATTCGCACGCCATACCTTGGCCGACCATCGTCCCGGCAATGCAGGACGCATGGTCGCGGTAGGGTAGTGGCGTGCGTTTTTCTTCCCGAGTAGATCTGAGCGAGCCCAATCCCATAGCCGCAGCCGAGACACATTGCCGGCGCGAAGGCATGCCCCTGGGCAAGCTCAACGATTCCAATCCCACACGTCATGGACTTGCACCGGCACTGGTGCCGGGCACGTACACCGCCGACCCGAGAGGCCCGCGGCCCGCACGGGAGGCGCTGGCCTCCTTCCTGACCGAGCTTCACCGGGGCGCCGAAGGTGCCGGCACCGCGCCGGCGGCGGATCCGAATCGCCTCTATCTGCTGAGTTCCACGTCACAGGCGTACTCGTGGCTCATGAAGCTGCTGTGTGACGCGGGCGATGCGGTGCTCGCCCCCAAGCCGGGGTATCCGCTGATCGAATCCATCGCCCGCCTGGAATGCGTCGACACTATCGAATACCAGCTGCGTTTCGACGGGTCATGGTACATCGACGTCGCCGAGTTGCGCGCGCTGCTGGACGGGCCGCAGGGGGCGCGTATACGCGCTTTGGTGCTCATCAACCCCAACAATCCGACCGGGTCCTACGTCAAGGCGGGGGAGCGCGAGCAGCTCGTCGGCCTGTGCCGCGAGCGCGGTGTCGCCATCATCGCCGACGAGGTGTTCTACGATTACGCGCTGGAGCCGTTCCCCGGCAATGCACGGCTCGCCGGCGAGGCGGGGGCGCTGACGTTCGCGTTGGATGGGTTCTCGAAGATGCTCGCCGCGCCCCATGCCAAGGTCGGCTGGATTCAGGTGTCGGGGCCTGAGACGGACGTTTGCGAGGCCATGCGTCGGCTGGATGTCATCGCCGACGACTACCTGCCGATGAGCGACATCATCGCCTCCCGCATCCCGGACCTGTTGGAGGCGGCGAAGGTCCAGACCGACCTCGTGCGCGGCCGGGTGCAGGGCAATCTCAGGGCACTGCACCGCATGCTGGAGTCCGACCCGCTCGGCGTCGTCTCTGTGCTGCGGGCCGAGGGCGGCTGGAACGTGCTGCTGCGCGTGCCGGGCGTCATCGATGAGAACGAGCTGGTGCTGCACATGATTGACGCGCATGGCGTCTCCGGCCAGCCCGGCTATTTCTTCGACATGGCCTCGAACGGCTATCTGGCCATATCGCTGCTGCCCGAACCGGACGAATTCGCGCATAACGTGCGCGTCGTGCTGGACTCGGTGGCCGAATTGCTGGGGTGATTGTCGAAGGACGCTCTCAAAACTCGCAGATACAGATTCCACGTTTTCTGCGTTTTGGCCATTTTCCGCCGTTTTCGCGTAAAAGCGGAAAACGTATCTGCGAGTTTTGAGAGCGTGCTTTCCGCTATCGTGCCGCTTTGGACCGAATCAGGTCCTCATAGAACGCGGCCGCGGCGGCAGGTTCCCCGTCGAATACCACCGCGTGGTCGTCGACCACCAGCGCCCGGTCGATCGCGTACTGCGGCCGTGTGATCATGTCCACGTCATGCGTGGCGAAAATGACCTGCTTGTTGTAGCCGAACAGCGCCTTCGCCACGTGGGCCGAGCCGATCTCGTCCAGGCCCTTGGTGGGCTCGTCCGCCACGATCGCCGCGGGGGAGAAGCTCAACGCGCTGGCGATGGCTAGCAGGTGCCGCTGCTCGCTGTTGAGCGAGCTGGCCGACTGCCGAGCCACGGTGCTGAGCCCGAAATGCGCGAACAGGTTGCCGACGATGGCCAGCCGCTCTGATTCGGGCACCTTGTGCTTTTTACAATCGGCTGGTCGATCGCCTCGCGGATGGTCGCCGCACGGTAGTAACTGTCGGGGATCTCCTCGCGGCGGACACGCCCGACGATGTCCTCGATGCGTTTGAGATCACGCTTGACGGCGGGGCTGAGCGCGGTCTCGCCCGCGGTGATGGAGACGGATCCGCTCGTGGCGGCCAATGCTCCGTCGAGCAGCTTGAGCAGTGTGGTCTTGCCGGCGCCGTTCAGCCCGATGACCGCCACGCGCCTGTCGTCGGGCGTGATCGTCAGCGATGTGGGCCAGAAGCCCGACGGAACCGTCCTCATAGGTGTGTCCGGCTTGGTTCAGCGTGAAGGTCACCTGCGATGGCAAGGCTTCGTCCTTGCCGAAGAGCGAGTCAAAAACGTCCCATGACTCCTATAGTAGCGGCATTGGCGCATTCGCATCGGCCCGCATCGCGAGAAGGCCCGGCGGCCGCCGGTATGCGGTCGTCGGGCCTTCTCGTCATGTCCTGCGGGCGATCGTCTTCGCGTCAGGCGAAGTCGTTGTCGAATATGTAGATGTAGTACTGGCCGTCGGGCAGCAGCTGGATGGTGTTGAAGTGGATCCAGTCCCAGCGCCCGGATGCGGCCGGATCGGATTCATCGGTGCCGGAGTGGCCGGTGGAAGCCTTGTAATCGGGGAACATCTCGCCGAAGTCGACGAGCTTCGTCACCTTGCCGGTGCTCGTGTTGACCTTGATGGCCTGGTCCTGCACGGCATGGTCGGATCGTGTCAGGTCGGTGGCGAGGGAGACGATGTTGCCGTCATCGTCGAGCGCGTAGTCGTGGTGGAGGATGAACCGGTCACCCAGGTCGATGATCTTCTCCAGCTTTCCGAACCGGTTCATGCCGACGAAATGCTTGGTCGACGCGGAGAACCACATGAGCCCGTTGTCGTCGAACAGCAGCCGTTGCGAGCGGTAGCACGGTAATAATGCGCAGAGGAAACGCTATGTGTTGTCTGGCGATTTCCTGAATCGCATGAATGTCGATTATGGCGGGCGGCTTATACGTGTCGCGGTCCGGTGCCGTCCGCGACACGCCCGCGGGCGTCTACAGCCTGAACCAGGCGACGACCGTGTCGTAGAGGACCGGATTGTTGTTGATCAGCGAGTCGTCGCGGCCCGGGATGAAGCAGGCCAGCACAGCCAGGATGATGGATGCCATCAGTACCGCCGCAACCAGTCCGCGGACGCATGCGAGCACCATCGGGTGACGCTTCGTGACGTCTCGCCGAGGCTCGTTGCGGTCCGACGGATCGGGCGCACCAGCCGCGATCGCGTCGCCACCGGGATGCATGAGATACAGCATCGGCGCCAGCGCGGCGATCGCCATCATCCACCCGAAATCGCAGATGTAGCGCCATCCCAGGCCCGCGGTGTGGCTGTCGAACACCGCCAGCAGCACCGCCAGGGCCAGGGAGCACGTGGCGAGCCCCCAGTAACCCGACCTGTGCATCCTGCGCCGCAGGAACGGGGCCGCCAGCGCGAGCAGCAGCAGCGGGCATGCCGTGAACAGGCCGCCGGCCATCAGCTCGTAATAGCCCCATTCGCGGAACGCCATGGGCGTCATGCCAATGAAGGGGAACTCCGACGTGAACCGCAACGGCAGGAACAGGTAGGCGCCCACCGACGGCAGGAAATTGGCCGTCGGCTGCACGAACCTGGTCATGTCGGTGACGGTCATCTGGTAGTCATTGCCGAAATCCAGCGGCGACCCGAACCGGGCGACGTTGTAGGCCATCAGCGGCAGCACCACGATCAGGGCGGGGATGATGACGGCGGCCGGCGCTCGCAGGGCCCTTCGCGGGGGCAGGGAGCGGCTTCTCAACCCTGCAGCAGCGAGGTGATCTGCGGCCAGAAGATCGGGAAGCACAGCAGCGCGGACAGCGCGAACGTGGGCCGGCATCCGAAATTCGCCGCGATGCATGCCGCGCCGGCGGCGAGATAGCGCAGCGATAGTGGTTGGGCGCCCGCGACCGACCAGCTGCCCACATGGACGTGCTCCCTGCGCCCGGGATGCCGTTCGGGTGTCGCTTTGAGCCACAGCCACAGGCCGAGCGTCGTGAACATCAGGGATGCGGCGAAGGGCACGGAGTAGAAATTCAGGCGGAAATGCAGATAACTGGCGTTCGAGCCGAGCAGGAACATCACGATGACGATGGACGTGGCCGCCACCGATGCGTTCGGGCACAGACGGTGTGTCAGCCGTATCACCAGCAGGCATGCGAAGACGGCGAACAGGAACATCATCAGCAGTATGCACACGGACGTGGGCAGCATCATGCCGCCGGGCGTCCATAGGGACGTTATCGCACGGAACGGCAGGAAGAACAGCACCACGGGCACCACGCCGAAATACGAATACCAGTGGCCGCCATAGAAGGCATAATCCCAGAATATCTGCGTCTTGCCGGATTCGAACAGCTGACCGCGCACCAGGATGTCATGCGGGTTCGCAGCCTGCGCCAGCTCGGGGGAGACCGGCAGATCCAGCCACACGCGGCCGTTCAGCAGCGACTGCGCGACATGGTCGTACTGGTCGAAGTCGTAGGTGTAGCCATGCGGGTTGGGGAACACCAGCGGCCCGGAGACGAGGAATTCGCCGACGATGCGCACCGTGGTATAGATGGCCAGCGGGGCGAGGAATGCCACGAGCGCCCACCGCTGCCGTACGCTCGCGGGATTGAGCCGTATGCGCCACAACGCGGAGCCGGGTCGCCACAGCGCGACCAGTAGCGCCACCGCGGCCATGATCGACACGCGCAACCAACTGAACTCGAAGGGAACCCGAACGTTAGCTCTGACCGCGGAGAACGGGATACGAGAGCCCACGGGCTCCTCGATCCACAGGCGAACCGAGCTGCCCGGCTTCACCTTAAGGTACAGCGAGCGCGGCGCCGACGTGGAGACGGAGGTGATCTCGCCGGTGCGCGAATCGGTGTCGGCGCGCACGAACACGTTGTTCGCCGCTTTGACGTCGCCGCCTTCGGGTGTGTTCGCCGCCTCGATGCGCACGTATGACGACGTGCCGTCCGCACTCACTTCCATGTACGCCGACGTCGGGTCGGTGACGGTGAGGATGCCGTCCTCGCCGCGTTTGAGACCGTCTCCCATGACGTTCGTCGCCGCGGCGGAATCGGTGCTGGCACCGAGCGTGGTCCAGAACGGCATGTTGAATGCCACGCATTCGATCACCAGGATCGCCAGCAGCGCCACAAGCATGGCTGGCAGTGACCGTCGCATGTGGTCTCGGGAAATGATGGAAGAACGCACCCCATTATTCTATCGGCTTCATGTCGGGTTGGATTGAAAGAATGTGTGCCATGTTCCGAAACGCTTCACACTTCCCGTCAGAAGGCTCTCTTGGAGGCTGATCTCAGGCCTGTCCGGCGCGTTGCGACAGGTGGGGGACGCCGCCGCGTCCGTATTGGGCGGGCGTGGCGTTCGTATGGACGAGGACGGGCAGGGACCGTTCGAGGCGGCGGTGCAGGCCGCGGCCGGGTCCGGCAACGACACGGATGCGATGATGGCCGCGCTCTCGAAGCATTCGGTGAGATTGACACCGCTTATCAAGCGCCGCGTGTTTCCCGACCTGCCCGGTGTCCCGCGCGGTGTGGCGCTGGGATGGGCGCAGCTGACCTCGGGGGAGGGCGCCACCGTTTCGATAGGGCTGTTCATCGGGCATGACCGTTTCTCGCAGATCGCGCTCGCCGACGGGAACGGGCGCGTGTTCGTGACCTCCGACCCGCATGCCGATACGCATGATATGAAGCCGCGGTTCATGCTCGTCAAGGAGGAGGAGCTGGACGCCGTCGACGGCGCGAGATTCGGCGCGAAGGCGCGGCCGCCGTCTGCGGTGACGGGGGCCTCGACCGGCGAGTCGGCGGGCACGGTCCGCGCGTTTCAGGGCGGCATCGTGGGACGGGACGCCACAGGGCGCATGACATGGCTTGCCTCGTGGCTGAAGACGGGAAACCGGTACACCCTGGAGCAGATGCGCTCCCCGCTGCCCGCCTCGCTGCGGCAGCGTCTGGAGTACCGTGACGCCATCTCCATTGCCTTCCTCGCCGCATACATGCTGCCCGAAATGCGGGGGCTGCTCATCGGGTTCGGATCGGGCAACATCTTCCGTCGCCTCAACCGTGAGGCGCCGATGGGTGCCATACGCCGCAGCATACGCGACACGATGGAGGCTCGCGCGCACGGCATGCGGGCGTCCGGTCTGGAGGATCATTTCGCCGACCTGATGCAAGAGGCCGGCGCCCTCGACCATGCGTCCGGCCTGGAGGCGGTGCACGGGGCCGAACCGCTGCACCTGTATACGTCCAGTTACTCCGGCGGGTATTTCTTCGCGTGGGACTCCGGACTGGAGTTCCGCGCCGCGCTGCGCTCGCTGAGAATCGAGGGCAATCTCAACCGTTTCGCCGCAGTGAGCGCGTGGATCGAACGATCCGCCCGCAACGGCGGCGTGACCGAGGACACGGTCACGCGCGCGCAGGCCGCGCAGATCGATCTTGCGCTGCTGGACGATCCGGCGCTGATGGCGCTGCCTTGGGAAGGGAAACCCGCGATATCCGAAATCGATTTCCCGCACGACGACGGCGTGGCGGCGATACGACACGTGTGGCGGTACGCGGGCGAGACCGCTGACCGGATGCTTCAAGACAATCCGAATCCCGCGGGCGGGCGGCTCGGTTCCGACCCAGGGGCGTCAGAATGGGTGTACCGTCAGGCGGTGTCCCGGCTGCTGCGCCAGCTGAGGCTCCCGTATCGCTTCGACATGGAATTCCGCAGCAATCTCGAACAGGGGACGACCGCGGTGGCGTTCACCACGGCGGGCCCCTCCATGATGCCGGAAAGCCGCTATGACGAGCGCACCCACGATTGGGTCTCGTTCTCGCAGGGGGAACGGGCCGCCATGAGCGCCGCGTACAATCTCCGCGTCGGGCTCATCATCGCGGCACTGTGCTTCGGCGCGAGCGAACAGGTCGATCAGGTGTGCGTGCGCATCGATTCCATCGGTCTGGAAGAGGCGGTCGCCGAGCAGGACAGCGCGATCTCCGATCTGATGAGCGCAGCGCTGCGATCGTTCGAGCGCCTGCACACGGGCGATGCCGGCGCGTCTAAGGCCGATCCGAAGGACGGCGATTTCCACGGAGACCCGTCCCGTCCGGTGGCTCCGAGATCCGCCGACATGGGCGTTGATGGCGTCAACTCCGAGGATACGGATGATGCGTTGAACAGCCAATTCGAGGATCTGATGCGGGATATCGACTTCGACGAAGTGACGTTCGCGGTTCCCGACGAGATTGCGGACGATTCCTCTAGCATGGACGACGGTTCCGCACAGGGCGTGCATGATGGCGCTCTTGACGCGGGACTGATCGGCTTCGGCGAGTTTCGATGGGAATGGTGATGATCCATTAAGCCAGCTTCGCAAGAATCCGACCGTACGCAATCTGGTGACGGTCACCTTCACCAGAAGCGAATTCATGGAGCGTCTGGGCGAGTGCGGATTGTCTGATCCAACAGGCACATACCGTATGTTCGAGCGGAAATGGAGTGGACGGCCTCGGCGCATTGAAGCCAGTGGACGCCACGTTCGATTTGCGCGATAGTCGTTTCTGCCCCATCCGGAAGTCAGGAGGAGCCTGAGCTTTCCGACGCCATATTCGACCATGACACGGCACAGCTGTTCGGCTGCCGTGACATGTCGGGTTGTCCATTCAGCGCGTCGACCTGCTGCAGCGCGCGGTTGGCGAATTCCACAGAATCGCGCAGGACTCCCATCTGGAATCGGTGGCCAAGGCAAAGCAGGCCATGGACGTCATCAACACCATTGCCGACCCGGAATTGACGTCGTTGGCTCCGCAGGTGACGAGTGCGCTCATCGATGGCAAAGACACTCCGGACTTCTCCTTCCGCTTGGCCGACGAGCTTGACGCGGAACGCATCAAGGCGAGAGACCTGCTGTTCTCAGGACAGGTCGACCAAAGCGTGGAACTGGCCGAAGCGGCGTTGGAGCGAATGGACCGACTGTTCGCTTCGAATCCGGGCGTGCCGCGGTATTTCAACTCGTATGCCGAGCGCGTCGTCTACAACCGCCTGTTCGCCACGGACGGCGAACGCACGGTGCTGATCCCCGACAACCTGTTCTACGCGCACACCGAGCTGGCGGACCTGCTGTCTCAGCTCAAGGGCGCGAAGGCCGCGCTGCCGCACCTTAACGCGATGGTGGCGTATGCTCCCGCTTACCCGTTCTCGCACATGAAGCTCGCAGTGCAGCTCGCCCGCAACGAGGATTGGGATTCCGCGCGCGCGGCATGCCTGAACGCGCTGCGCGTGGCGCTCGACCGTGATGACGCCGCATTCGCCTACTACCGGCTGGCATACGCGGAATGGATGCGCGACCGTTTCGATATCGCCGCCGCGGCCTACATCATGAGCGAGCACATCGCACCGGGGCAGATCGGGGCGCTTGACGGCGAGCTGAGGGAACTGCTCGCACGCGCCGAATCCCAATGCATAGCGGTGCCTACCGACGTGGAGTCGGCAGCCGGCGTGCTGCGCATGCACGATCTGCCGGTGTGGCCCCACACCCAGGTCGCCGCGATCGTGCGCGACGCCGCCCGCGTGTGCGTGGACGAGGGCATGTTCGTTCCCGCACGGACGCTGTCGATGGCGGCCGCCCGTATGAACGACGGCGACAACGGCGGTGTCGACATGGTGCAGTCCCAGTTCCTGAGATCGCTCAACTCCTGATGCCGTGGCGCGGGCGTCGCCGAGGCGGGTTCATGTTTTCGATTACAATCGAATCCAGATGAATTCGCACATACGAAGGGGAAGTGATGGCTCGCGCAGCGGTTTCGCAATCATCCGGCGACCAGTTGGCTTGGGATTTCGACGATCCGGACGCCGGGGAGGCTCCGGCGCCGGTCGAGGACGAAGGCGCCGCCCGGTTCGCGCCCGGCTCATCCCAGTGGGTCGCCGCGCTGCAGTCCACGGACGCTGATGCGGCCCGGCTGGATCGGCTGGATGTGTCCTCGCTGTCGAACGAGGTTGCAGCCCGCCTGTGGGCACGCGTCGCGGCGTGGGTCGAGGCCGACCAGATCGCCTATTACATCGATGACGCGCCGGTCTCGTCCGACGCGGCCTACGATGCACGCTTGCGTTGCCTGCAACGGCTGGAGGCGGAGTTCCCGTCGTTGGATTCACCGCAATCTCCCACGCACCGGGTCGGCGGCACGTTCTCCAATGATTTCGCTTCGGTGCGGCATCCGTCGCGTATGATGAGCCTTGACGACGTGTTCTCGATCGAGGAGCTGCGCGATTGGTACGATTCGGTGCTGCGCGATTTGGACTGGCCTGAGGGCAAGCCGTTGCCGATGACCTGCGAGGTGAAGATAGACGGCCTGGCATTGAATCTGATATACCGCAACGGCGTGCTGGAACAGGGGCTGACGCGTGGCGACGGCGTCACCGGTGAGGACATCACGCTCAATGTGCGCACGATCGGCTCCATTCCCGCCAATCTCGGCGGGCCGGCCGCGGATATCCCCGAGTTCGTGGAGATCCGCGGCGAGGTGTTCATGCGTTGGGACGATTTCAAGGCGCTCAACGGTGAACAGGAGGATGCCGGGCGCCCTCCGTTCGCCAACCCGCGCAATGCGGCGGCCGGATCGCTCAGGCAGAAGGATCCGCGCATCACCGCCACAAGGCGGCTGAGCGTTTACGCGCATGGCATCGGTACGCTGCGCTGGGGCTCGGGGCGGCCCGCCGGCTCGCATGACGTCGTCGCCGACCAGTCCGAGGCGTACACGCTGTACTCCAAGTGGGGAGTGCCGGTGTCGCCGCACAACCGTGAGGTCACGTCGTTCGCGCAGATCCTCGACATGATCGACTATTACGGCGAGCACCGCGGCGACATCGAGCACGCGCTCGACGGCATCGTCGTCAAGGTCGACGATCTCGGCCTGCAGAGGTCGCTGGGCGCGACCTCGCGGGCGCCGCGTTGGGCCATCGCCTACAAGTACCCGCCCGAGGAGGTCAACACCGAACTGCTGGACATCACCGTGCAGGTCGGGCGTACCGGGCGCGTCACGCCCGTCGCCGTGCTCAAGCCCGTGTATGTAGCGGGGTCCACGGTGTCTCGCACGACATTGCACAATCCGTTCGAGGTCAAGCGCAAGGGGGTGCTGATCGGCGATACGGTGGTGGTGCGCAAGGCCGGCGACGTGATTCCCGAACTGGTCGGGCCGGTCGTGGAACGCCGCAAGGGGCGTGAAGACGACCTGCGCGAATTCGTCATGCCGGATCGTTGCCCGTCCTGCGGATCGAAGCTCGCACCGGCCAAGGAGGGAGACAAGGACATTCGCTGCCCGAACGTGGAATCCTGCCCCGCCCAGCTGACCGAGCGCATCATCAACCTGGCTTCGCGCAAGGCGTTCGACATCGAGCATCTGGGCGACCAGTCGGCCATCGCGCTGACCAACCCGGAGGAGAACCGGCCGGATTCGCCGGATACGTTCGCTCCGAACATCACCGAGATTCTCGTCAAGCCCGGCGAGGAGCCGGAGCCGTACGAGCCCGTGGAGGGACTGCGGCTGCCGGAACGGCAGAAGCCAGTGCTGTCGAGCGAAGCGGGGTTGTTCACACTGGACGCCGCGGCGCTCAGGGATGTGCGCGTGTGGCGCGAGGCCGCGATCATCGAGATCCATGAGACGGTCACGGCCGACGGCAAGACCAAGCGCACTCGCAAACGCATCGGTGGCTCGGGCCTATGGCATCAGGTCCCGGCGTTCTGGACCGCGCCCACGCCGGCGAAGAAGCTTTCCGCGCGACGGCAGGCTGCGGCCGGTGCGCCGGCCGACGCTGCGACTGAGCCGTATCCGGGATATGACGTGCCGGCCGATGCGGTGGTCGTGCGCGTCGATCGGAAGACCACGCGCAACGGCACGGCCGACGTGCCCCGTGTACGTCCGCCCCGGCGAGAACACGCGCAAGATGTTCGACGAGATGGACAAGGCCCGGCACGCCGACCTGTGGCGGGTGCTGGTCGCCTTGTCGATACGTCGTCTCGGCCCGCCCACGGCCCGTCTGATCGCCTCCGCCTTCGGCTCGCTGGAGGCCATCGAGCAGGCGGGCGTGGACGAGCTGTCGGCCATTGACGGCATCGGCCCGGAAATCGCCGAATCGGTGGTCAATTGGTTCGCCGCCGCCCGTGAGCCGAGGGATTGGCGGGGCGAGACGCTGCGCGCCTGGCAGGCGGCCGGCGTCGGGGTCGCCGCCGCCGAGACCAGCACGCTGCCGCAGACGCTTGCCGGAAAGACCGTCGTCGTGACTGGTTCTCTGGAGGGATTCTCGCGTGATTCCGCCAAGGAGGCCATCATCGAGCGCGGCGGCAAGGCTGCCGGCTCGGTCAGCAAGAAAACCGATTGGGTCGTCGTCGGCGAAAACGCCGGCTCCAAGGCCGCCAAGGCCGAAGAACTCGGCATCCCCATGCTTGACGAAGCCCAATTCCGCACCCTCTTGGAAACCGGCGCCGTGCAATAGACTGCCGCCCCTCTCCGCTGACGGAGGGCTGTCGCGGAGCGACTGGGGTGGTCCATGCCTATAAACCCGCCCCTCAGTCTCGCTTCGCGAGTCAGCTCCCGCCGGCGGGAGCAAGTACCCGCCCCGCGCTTTGCGGCCCATTTCACAGGGTGGATTTCACGCCGCCTCTGGCACGCCGTCGATTCACACGCTAGTCTGGTACGCGGCAATAAGGAGGATAGGATACATGACAGACGCACGCCACATCGAGGCGCAGATCTACGAAACGGCTCAGCAAAGTCATCGACCCGGAGCTCGGACGCTCCATCACCGATCTGGGGATGATCGCCGCAATCAACGCGGTGGGCGTCACCTCCCAGGGCGACATGCCGTCATATGACGTGACCCGTGCATGTGGAACTTACGGTCGAGGGCTGTCCGCTGTCACAGACCATCACCAATCAGATCAACGGCGCAATCGTCTCATATCCCG
>ENA-OQCV01000066-OQCV01000066.1-human-gut-metagenome-genome-assembly--contig:-NODE-66-length-29127-cov-2.643276_pt1 | contig 29127 bp, 35 predicted proteins | sample MGYA00242766_ERZ504592 | MGnify/ENA primary metagenome ERZ504592 (study PRJEB26092, sample SAMD00036315) | human gut metagenome | host: Homo sapiens | study: EMG produced TPA metagenomics assembly of...
CTTCGGCAAATGTGTTTGCCACCGGATTGAGTTCTGCTGCATAGCGGGGGTCCAACACCAACCGACACGATGAGCGCCAATAGCCATCCCCGCCTTTCCACTCCTGTAATGCCGGTATCACAAATGGCCTAGAATTTTCTGCCTTTAGCCCTGGCACAAATAGTATGCAAGACACTGCTCCCAATAACACACCTGCCTTAAACACCTGCAACACTTTACCAAAGAGAAACTGCCCCAAAAACAAAATAGTCATTTTCACATCACGAAATATCCACCTCATGTAGTTTGGTCCAAAAACATCAATCCAAGCATTATGCTTGGTAATCCATCTATCCAAAGCAAATTCCATACTATTTATTTTAAAGTTTCAGTTCACTCTACAAGAGTGATTTTTTTTACAAAAGTAACTCCATGATAAGGGACTTGTGTCCAAAATCCCCCTTTATACTCCCCTAAATCCTTTTGATGCCACAAATCACGAACAGAGACTTTTTCTGTATTTCCAAGGCTGCACCATAGACTATTAATCTGTGGAACCTCAGGTGCTTTGGGGGTTAGGATATATTTCTCCTTTGCCATCGATTTTGACCAAGAAGGAATTGGTACAATTTCCCCGCGGCCTACACAAGCAAGAAACAGCCACACCGTTAATAAACACAAACTCACTCTCATCTCAACTGGTCTTTATTTTATCACCGGATTAACAAACAACTCATCCATATACACTTGTTGCGAAGCTTCGAAAGCCACCTTCATATAACGGATGCTTTCATCCAATTGATCAAATAACAAGTTTTCAATCCATGCATCATGCCGATTGTTCGGGAAATGGGGAGTATCCTTGATAGAAGCTAATCTATATTCTTTTCCATCCAACGAAGTGAACAGATAAACTTTCAGCGGCATACCTATTCCATCTAAATTATAGTCCAGCATACGAAGCATGACTTTCCGTAGTCTGGTCTTTTTCTGCAAATCTACCACAAGCTCATGATAACCTTTCTCGAATTTCACCCTAACGGGCATCTTTACTGTCTTCCTCGGCAACCCTGCCATCAAGCAATGCCTTCAAATCCGCTTTTCCCAACACCATGTCAATGGTAGCCCCGTTAGCCAATCTCTCCATAAAGGCAGCTTCGGCCAATTGCCAGCAGCCAATCCGCCTTTTCCAGGCCATATAGTCATTGTATACTTTATGTGACCACACCGGTTGCCCCAACTGATAAGTTGACGTGGGGCTTTCTATGATTCCACAAACCATAAATGAGATAATCCTGTCAACCCCTGCCACAGAAGCAGCCACTTGTTGAGATAAAAGACGCGGATAAGCGGCAGAATCAAGGCCGAAGAACGGTCGTTGGTTCCCTGTTCCCAAGTGAAAGTCTCACAATTGGCCCACATCTCAATATTCAGACGGTTGTGGATGTCTCTCAACCGTTTCCAAGTCTTCTTTAAGCGAGGCAACATGAATTTATCGCGTACACAGCCCACTTCGTCCTGATAGGCTATGATGTCGACTTTCAGCTTTGCCAATTGTTTCTCATACTCCGGATTATCAAAATCAGACAGTCCGATACCATAAGGAGAAATCAGTGTCTTCTTATCCGGAGTCAATGCTTTTGCCTTTTTGGTCAAATGCATTAACCGATTGTACAGCATGTTCTGCAAAAATGGGGCAAAGACAATCCTCTACCGGCAAATACCAGCCATAAAAGGCTTTATGATTTTTATAAAAGACGGCCAGTTCCTCCATAATTTGCAATTGGCGTTGTTTGATAGCAGGATCCTGCAAATTATCATCCTGGTCTTTTGCCCATCCAGTACTCATAAAAACCTTCATGTCATATCGGGCAGCCTCATCAAGAATGGCTTCCACAGGACTCTGTTTATCTTTATCATACCACCAGGGCATTAATTGAGAGGGATAATAAGCCTTACCCTCATTGGCAACTTCCATGAATACCAGATATTCAATGCCCATAGCTGACAGTTCCCGCACTTTAGCTTTCCATAATTCCGGATCCGTATTATCAAAACTCTGCGGATTGGTATATCTATTACGTACATCCTTATATGCCAGATTTATCCAAGTACCAGTAATGGGCTTCACCCTCAAAACAGATTCCTTCACCTTCTGTTTTCTCTGTCGGCCAGGAACATCATTGCCAGCAAAAACTACTGCCGACGGCAGTACGGCTGATATCATCAGTACCCCCCAATAGGATTGGCAGGAAAAATCCTCTTCATAATATACACAGTTTTTTTAATTAATAAAAGATCAATTGCCACCGGACGTAATAATTAACGCCAAACCTAAAATAAAGAGAATAAACATCAAGGCAATCAATAGATTAGTAGATTTAGAAGCCCCTTTGAATTCCTTCCAAATAAACACCCCCCATAATGCGGCAACCATCGTAGCCCCTTGTCCCAACCCATAGGAAATGGCAGCACCGGCTGTTCCGGCAGCAATATAACTGCACGCTGTTCCCAACGCCCAAATGGCACCCCCCAAAATACCAACCAAATGAGTATTCATATTTCCTTTGAAGTATTGACTGTAAGCCACAGGCACCCCCGTAAAAGGTTTCCTCATTAACAAAGAGTTGAATAGAAAGTTACTGATAAAGATACCTATTGCAAACACAAACAAGGCAGAATACGGAGTCATCATACCAACAGCAGGCGATTCCAGATTTTCCAAATCCATAGCAGCGGCGACAAAACGATAGAAAAACGCCATCAGAATACCAGCGCAGACAGCGATCAGAACTCCTCTTTTTCGGACAGTCTGACCTGATACTTCAGAAACTTTACTGGAAGCAATCCCATTAAAAACAATGGCCAACACAATCAAGAAGACAGCCCCCAAAAAGAGTGACAGGATCCCCTTCGGTACACTAAAGTAATTGACAAATACGCCTAATACCAACGCCAACCCCACCCCTATCGGGAAAGCAACCGACATACCAGCCAACGACATGGAAGCCGACAACAAATATATTCGAGGCATTGAATATGACGCCACCCAGAAAAGCGCTCCAAAAATTCTCCATACCAACTTGCTGCAAGTCCTGCATAAATCCGCGTCCCCCTTCTCCAATGCTGCCCAGTGTCAAGCCCCAAACCAAAGAAAAAAGAAGTATACCAATCACATAATCCCAATAGAACAATTCATAGCGCCATGTTTGGGCTGACAAATTTTTGAGTATTTCCCCATGATCCCCAGCATAACATCGTGACCCAGCACAACGCTACCGCCAATCCGTAACTTTCAACTATAAACATAATCGTGATATTTAATATTGTTTTTAATGATTACAACTCTTCACGGTAAGGAATAGAAGACTGGGCTCCCATTCTGGTTACAGCTATGGATGAAGCTTTTGAAGCCATCACAGCAGCTTGTTTCAAGTCCATGCCCTCTGACAATCCTACGCACAAAGCCCCATTAAACGTATCTCCGGCAGCTGTAGTGTCAACAGGCTCCACTTTGAAAGCATCTATACGATAAGAAACGCCCTCTTCCCTTATAAGACATCCTTTCGAACCCAAAGTGATAATTACATTCTTTACCCCCATCGCGCAAATCTCTTCCGCCACTTTCTCAACATCGGCATCATTGGCAATCTTTATGCCCGTAAGCATCTCCGCCTCGATGCGGTTCGGAGTGACCATGTACAGATGCCGGAACAATTCTTTGGGAAGACTGCGGGCAGGAGCCGGATTCAGCACCACCTTCACTCCTTTCCCGAAAGCCTTTCTGGCAGCATACTCCACTGTTTGAAGCGGAATTTCCAATTGCATCAAGAGGATATCTCCCTCACACATTTCCTCCAACATTTTATCTACATCTTGTTCGTTCAACAACATGTTGGCACCGGATGCCACTACAATACTATTCTCCGCATGATCGTCCACGCTGATCAGAGCTACTCCGGAAGCAGAATCTTCATCGAGAGCAATATATCTTGTATCAATTCCTTCCTTTTTAAAATAACCGACAGATTGCCGACCTAATACATCATTCCCCAATTTTGCCATAAATATCAGATTGCCGCCCAATCTCTTTATTGCAACAGCCTGATTTGCTCCTTTTCCACCCTGGTTCATAAAGAATTCCCCTCCCAGAATCGTCTCACCGGGAGCAGGCAGATGAGAAGTTCTCACCACCATGTCCACATTGGAGCTGCCAATCACTATAATTTTTTTACATAACACTATATTATAAATAAATTCAATCTATTCATCATCGTGCCCGGAAGAACACAGGAGGTGTATCTCCGGCATCGGATACTGCCACACGAGCCGTTATTACCTTTTCATCTCCCGGAAAGAGCGTAATAAAATTGTCACTCCAGAATACTGGATTAATCTCCTTACCCCGGACGTCCAGCAAAGTCAGATGATTGAAATGGGACAAACGATCCGATTCGTTCTTCAAACAAATAGAAAAGACATATTCCCCTTCCTCTTTGGTAACTTCAACCTCCTCCTTCAATTCCGGTTTCTCCATAGAAGTGAACCAAAAGAAATCCATATGCTGGGAATAGAACCAATATAGGTTCTCGGACAGAAGTTTACCGTATTTATCATGCAGCTCCAGCTTCACAAAGTAATTATAAGAGTATTTTCCACACCGGGGCACCGTAACAATCTCCTGATAGCAATCGGGAGAAACAGTTATCCGCTGGGAGTCCTCCCAAGCCACTTCCATGTCATTGTTGATAACTTTAGCCGTCACTTTCACGTCTTGCAGTGTCTGATGGGAGGCATTAATCACAGAAACCCTGAAATCATTCGCATTCAACTGTACGTGCACCGGTTCCATAGCTTTTTTTGCAAAATAATAAGAAGCATTGGGAGCCAGATACCAGTCGTATATCTGCCAGCACACATCGGGCCAGCAAGAATTAATCTTCCAAATCATCACACCGGAAGTAATATCCCACATCCGGTGATTAGCCGCTTCAAACATAGCGCGATAACCATCGGCACTCAGAAACTGGGCATTGTCGGCATATTCTTTTGCCGTCTTCGGATCACCGAACATTGTGCGAATGGCATTGTCATAAGAGCGATAGCAATAATTACTTACATCCCAAGCACCATGTTCAGCCCAAATGCTATCCAATGGGAAAATAGGGCTGTTTACATTAGCCGTACTCTCCGCGGTAGGAATAAATTTCCGGAGGCTGTTGTACGTCGGCATGGAAGGCATCCCCAGTTCATTGCGGAACATCTGCAAATGGACCTCACGCACTTTATCAAAGAAGTAGGAAGAAGGCGCCCAATTATAGTCGGGCGCACCGTCATCCGTCGTACCTGTTGGCAGATCTTCTTTCAGATAAGGAGTCAAGGCGTCTACATCCCAATGAAAACTGGTAGTCGGAAGATAAACACGCGTAGTATCGATACTCCTCACTTTTCTCCTTGGTCAGCTTGTACAAGCTTTCATTCATCAAGACCTCATTGGCTCCTATCCATGAAATAATAGAAGGGTGATTGCGATAGCGGAGCATCATATCTTCCACTCCTGCCACCGCCAGACCATGATCCAGAGGATTGTCAGCAGTTTCAGTTCCGGGAGTCATACGGAAACATTGATAGAAAACATGCCACCACATCAGGCCATATTTGTCAAAACTTTCAAACCAGGTTTCAGAAGGAGACGGCATATCTTCACTGCCAATCAGGTTGATGTTCGCCTCTGCCATCAAGCGGGCTTCATCATAGATACGTTTTTCAGATTCCTCCAACAAGATGTCCGGCTGTATCCAACCGCCCTTACAGAATATCCGCTTGCCATTCACATAATATACACGACCACATTCATCTCCCACCCGGTTCAGTCCACTTGCCACCTCACGGATTCCGAAATCAAACTCTTTGGTATCGGACACTTTTCCACCGATGCTAAAAGACAGTTTCATGTGATGCAAGTATTGCTCGCCATACCCATTCGGATACCACAAATACGGGTTTTCTATCAGCAAGGAAGGAAAGTCCTCAGGGGTCAGTTCCACTACTTTTCTCTCACCGGCACGCAGGGCTACTTTCTTCGTCAGCTTGATTGGCTTGAGGTATCCCTCCATATGCTTGGTATAAGTGGGAAATTTGACTTCGTTGAGTAATGTAATCCAAGCATTCACCTTTTCCCTCGACAAGCTTTGCAGAAGTATTCCTCACTTCAAGTTTAATATTGACCTTTGCAAGCCCAGTGTCAACCTTCATAGGCATGGTAGTGGACTTTGGTAAAGTAGTGATAACAAAAGGATTTTCAATCAACACCTCGTCCGTGGCTTCCACTATCACTTTCTGGTAGATACCCATATTCCGGTCGCGAACCACGGGAGCACAATCCCAGCCACCGGATATCTTCAATGTCTCATCCTTAAAGATATCGTAGGAATGTCCGCGTACAGGACCGAATACTTTCAACTGGGTGCCGGGAGTCGGGACGCCCGGATGATCCACCTGATAAATTTTTATCGCAATGCAATTGTTGGCTCCGGCACGGGCATATCCGGTTATATCAAGTTTAAAGCGACGAAACATACCCACAATATCTTTTTTATCAGCAACCTGACGACCATTTACCCAGACATCTGCCCGGTAGTTGATGCCGTTCAAGGTCAGCCATACCTTCTTGCCTTTATATGATTTGGGAAGAACGACTTCCGTACGATACCAGTATGGATCTTGCCAAGGATTACGGCCACTTTTCAGGTAGTTGTATTTAGATAGATCCATCCGGGCATTAAATTCATCCGACACATCCGGAATCAGGTAATTATTCAGGCCGATTCTCGGATCAGGATATACGTTTTCCTTCACCAAAGCGTTCAACACGGTAGTGGGCACAGTGGCCTGATACCATCCGGCAGTGGGATAAGACAATTGCGAAACCTCAGCAGCTCCGGCGTTTAGCTCGGAAGAATTGATAATCTTCCAGTTCTCCAGTTCAAGAGATTGGGCATTGACAAACAACATGTTACATATCAACAGTATAAAAAAGAGTTTTCTCATAGTTTCTTGTTATTTTAATATTAATGCAGCCGCACCAATAAATCCGGCATTGTCTCCCAAGGCTGCAGGCAGCAAAGTAGTATGCCGGGCTGCTGAACGACAAATGAATTTACGAAATAGCCACTCTGCCTTGTCCCAGTATAAATCGGAAGATTTCAGAACAGATCCGCCTATGATGACAATTTCGGGATCGGTAATATTCACTGTCCATGACAAAGCATGAGCTAATGCCTGGGCAAAAGCATCCCATACCTGCAAAGCCATTTTATCACCGGACCGTGCCAGTTCGGCTATACGATAAGCCGGCAACTCCTCCTTTGTATATTCTTTATAAAGACGGGTGACGGCATTGCCGGATACATAATCTTCCAATATCCCTTCTTTATAAGGTGAAGTCCATACTTCTCCAGCACAACCGGAATGCCCACGCCATACTTTTCCTCCATTAATCCAAGCACATCCTATCCCCGTTCCTAAAGTGAAACCCAGGACTGAACCGGCATTCCGACCCGCTCCCCATAATGCCTCTGCATAAATCAGCGCATTGGCATCATTATCAAGGATCACCCGCAACGGAAATGCTTGTTCAACGGTGTCTTTCAACGGAAAATAGTTCAAAGTGGGAAGATTCTCAACATCCAGCAGTATACCTTTACCTATATCGAGAGGTCCGGTACACCCGATACCAATGCCCTGAATATCGTAATCCGCAGCATCAGCCAGAATATTTTTCAACAGAGAAAACAAATTGGCAATAATTACTTCGCCGGGTTCTTTCGGATTAGTTGCAATAGTACGGGGAGAAGCATAAACCAATCCCTCTCCGCCAACAATACCCGCACTGATCTTTGTGCCTCCGATATCGACTCCTATGGCTACCTTTCTTCGTCCCATCATTATTCTATTGAAGTCACTTTAGCACCATGTGTAAAACTGCCGGGCACTAGTTCCATTTCTTCCGCCCAAGCATTCACTATCAGCTGAACAGGAACAATGGACGGAATTGCAAACAAATCAGGGTCTCCGCAATGAACATTGATTTCCAGCAAATTCACACTTTCAATGCCGGAGGAGATATCCGACACCAGGATCACTTTACCATTAAAAGACAGAACATCAGCCATAAGCCTGATGCTCTGCCGATAAACACCGGACCGTGAATGCGCATAAATGATACAGATAAAGCCAGGGCCTACCATCTCTAGTGGGCCGTGGCGAAACTCACCGCCCAACAAAGCTGAAGCCGGAGTCTTGGTAGCCTCCATAAACATCAGGGCGGTTTGGGCAGCGCTTGCAAAAACCGTACCCCTGCCTATCACTTGAACAAACGGATGCCCACTTAAAAAAGCGACCGAACGGGATAAATAAATCCCCCCTTTCTCAAGCTGAAGACCGACTTCCCGAACGACACTATCTAAAAGAGCATTATCCACCCTGCGACCATCCAATGCTCCTGCAAGCAGATACACTACCAGATAGGTGGTGATAAATGTCTTCGTAGATGTCATTTCCTCCCTCCCAGCCTTACATAGCAGACTGAGAGTAGCCATCGCCGCTAAAGAACTTCCAGACTCATTTGTGACCCCAACCACTGTCAACCGTGAATGATGCCGTTCACCAAGTTGTTTAAGCAGTTCAATCACCTCATAGCTCTCGCCTGACTGTGAGATGGCAACCAATAAAGTGCGCTCTGTCAGAACTGAAGACTGAAAATGCAATAGCTCCCCGGCATTGATAGCAAAAGCGGGTATATTATAAGCGGTCATCATGGTCGCGGCAGCTTGCGATACAAAATAAGAACTTCCCATACCGGTAAGTACTATTTTGTCATAGTCACCGGTTGTCCACAGAGTACAGACAGCATCCAAACGCTCCTTTCCTTCTCTTGAATGATAATAGCCAAGAGTACGTTCCAACATTTCCGGTTGTTCTTGTATTTCTTTGATGAACTGATTCATAAAAATATTTGTTTTTTATTGATTAAACACTACCAATTCCGCTAATGAGCTATTTTATTGCATCAGCAATAGGTCATTTTCCTTCAATATACCTCTTATAACCTTCATAAGTGTCCGTTCCCGGCTTAAAGGTAGCCCAACTGAAATTCGTAATATGATCGGTAAACATTCCGGCAACCCTTAATTGTTCTTCCAACTCTGACCAAGGCTTGGTACGCATTGTAATCTTCGGACACCAGCATTCCTTAAACGACTCGATGTCTACCCCGAAAATCACTCCGTTGGCATCGCAGGCTTTCTTTATTTCGGCAAACCAATTGGGCAGATCCACATCAAAGTCCACCAGACAACGTCCGCCTATGTCCTGAAGATAAAGAACATCAATATCGGGTGTTTGGGCAAATATCTTACCGAACCACTCCCCACAAAGATCGGCCGGCATGCCACGCCACAAGGCAGGAGCGATGCAGACTTCCTTGGGAGATTTCGACTTTATATAAGCCGCCACCGTCTGCAAATAGTTGGCCAGCATGGAGAGTGAAGGTTCTTGCTGCCACCCCACGGGATAGGAGCCATCGTGAAACTCTTCCGTTATATACCAACCATCCAGGCAGGGATGATTTCCCCAAAGGGCAAACAGTTCATCAAAGACCTGCTTGTTCCGCTCTACGAGGAAATCGTATTGCTCGGGGCTTGCAGTGTCTTTTTTGCTATAATCACCGGGATAAAGCCCTACGATAAGCTTCATTCCATTCTGCTTGGCAGCCTCGAACATCCGGTTCATGATATCATATTGTTTCGTGACCCAAGGAAGTTTTGTTGGAACATAAAAAGAAGTTTTTCTTCTGCACGGTCATTGAACCCCTCGGCATACTGTATAATCCAGGTATCAATGCCCACCTCTTGGCTTGCTTTAAACTCCTTATCCCAATCGGTGTTTTCATATAACCCCGTCCAATTGAATAAACACACTGGAAAACTTTGGAGCCCCTTTGAACTCGGGAGCATAAGAAGTCAACTGCTCCAGATTGTCAATGCAGAACGAACCGGTACACATTACACCCTCATCATTGGTTACTTCTATCCGATACCCCTCAAAGCGGTTCAGCATCAGTTTATTATCCCCCATATCATGTCCCTTGACAAAAGTAAAGGCTTCGTATGGCATCACCACCCGAGTCCACTCTTCTTGAGTCAACACCTCTTTGTCCACATATTCAAAGAATTGCCAGCGCCCTTTGTCGTGCAGTGTCCCCTGGGTGAACATGCCTGCATCTTGAATTATCATAAAACGGAATGTACCCTTGTTGTTCTTATTACCCTTCACCCAAATGGAAAGTCCCAGAGGATGAAAAGATAAATCACTGCGGTAGTCTCCACCACTTTGCTGGATATACACCGATTCCGCTTCGGAAGAATTGCCGGAAAAAGAGTATCTGATTTCAAAACTTCCTGCACCTTCTACACAGTCATCACTGACAAAACGGTCTATCGAACTTTTAGGCGAGGCAGGAGTTACCTTCATATCATACACCACACAATTCATCTCATCATAAGCGTTCAATGTCTTCACAGCACGAGCTTCTGTCAAGATATCCTCGCTTGTGGGGAGCTGCTTATTGCTGCAAGCTGCCATACATAGCAACAAAGAAGACAAGGTTGCCAGAATCATTCTTTTTTTCATGGCTGTCATTTCGTTGTATAGGTTATAATTTCGGTAATCCATATCTTTCCGCCGGACACGGGATTTTTCCATTTAAAAGTCACTGCGTGCTTACCCACCGGACAGTCGTAGCAGAAGAACAACTCGCACTTCCGGTGATTGAGTTCCTGAGGCAAAGCAGTGGTCTCATGCAATTTCCCATCTATATACACCTCCATTTCGGCCGTATAGTCTGTCGGAAGAGCACCTGCGACGTACCCCTTCACCACCAGACCTGTGCCTACGAAAGTGAATGGATTCACCTCATCTATCGATTTTTCAACAGTAAGTTTGCCACTAACTTTCAGGTCCTCAAAGGCCACTTCCAACGCAACAGGACGAATATCCTCCCGCTTGATTTCAAAAGCATTCCCTATTTTCGCATTTCCATGCTTCCGGAGCATATCACAAGCATGTTTATAAGTCATTTCGTAAGCCTTGTTCAGACTTATGTCTGTATGAGCAAAAAGGCCGGTCTTCCACCTCATACAAAGTCCCTTTCCAGTATTCGGGAATGTTGCTGTAACCTATCATGGTTCCCAATATACCTGCTGCCGATGCCGGGTTGCAGTCAGAATCCTGCCCAGCACGGGTAGAGATATCAATGGTTTTTGTAAAATCACCCTCTCCATAGAGCAATCCTAAAAGGATGTAGGCCCCGTTGATTTTCGTACCGATATTAAAAGAATTGTGGATGCCTTCGGGACAACTGATTTCTTCGCTCCACTTGTTCTGCAGTTCAAACCAAGTACGCTTCCAGTCATTGGGATATTTCTTGTGCCAACGAATGACATCGGACATGCACTTGTGAAAATCGCTTTCCTCCGGTATGATTTTAAGGGCTTCTTCCACAATATACTCCATATCATCACTGACATAGGCCAAAGAATACATGGCTGCAACATACATCCCCCCCGTACCAACCTTCGCCATAAGACATGATGTGACCTACCTTATCGCAAATTTCAGCCGCTTGATTGGGCATCCCAGGCGACATAATTCCGGCAAAATCAGCCTCAATCTGAAAATCGATACAATGGGCATGAGGGTTGTTCTTCCAATGCCCGCTCTGAGGAGCTTTCATTCCTTGCAGCAGGTTATAGCGCGCTACCTGATTGGCATGCCACAAGGGATATTCCGTTCGCTTAAAGGCAACGGCAAACGAATCCACCGGAGCATCCAAACCGCATCTTTCAAAGACTTCGACAAATGTCAAATCTACATAGACATCATCATAAAGTCCCGGAAAGCTATCGTACCATTTTTTCACCATGTGTTCATTCCAAGGAATGGGAATATAATCCTGAATAATAGTTCCCAGGAATTTGAATTCGGTGGGACCACCATAACTGCACCCTAACGTTTGCCCGGCCCAAGCACCTTTCACCTTATCCTTCAGCACTTGCTCTGACAAAATTCTCTTTTCGTTCTTTTTAAAAGCAGCTTTTACTTCAAAGGTACCAAACAGAACCAATAAAGTCAAGAGAAACACTTTTTTCATTCACACTTCTTTTGATAATGATTATACCATTCTGTATATTGCTCATATAATTTTATAGAATCCGGATGCCCTGCCACAATATCTGTATCAGGTTTGTTCATAATGCCCAAATATTGATAGCAGAGCACCTTATCCACATAAGGGGACACAGCTTCCAGCTGCCTGATAATGCGTTTGCCAAAATCAGCAGGAAGCAAATTACCACCGGTTCCATCCTCAAAATAAAACAATTCGACATCTGCCCACAAACGAGCCCTGCAAGCTTTTTCATGCGCCTTATACAATATTTCATAGAACTTGGCCGAGTCTTCCAATGAAGTATGGTTCACTCCCACCCCGTCCTGATAGGCTATGATATCAATATTCATCTTCTCCAACTGACGAACAAAATGATCATCAAAACGGGCTTCCTTGATAAAATAAGGGGCTATCAGGTTCACACAATTGGGCGTCAGGCGTTGGGCAAATGCCGCAGTCTCATTGACATAGTTCACACAAGCATCCACAAAATAAGGTTGCAGCATGGCTTCATTCGGGAAATACCACCCATAAAACACGCATGATGACTGTACCTCTCAGCTATCTCTTCCATCGCCTGGAAACGAACTGTCTGTACTCCTTTGTCCAACATCATGTTGTAAGCATCTAAATCGCCCCAAAATCATTGCTGACAAAAAATTTGATACCACATTCATCTGCCGCAGAAAGGACAGCTTCCAGCGGGTCATCACACCCCATTGGAATCCGAGGAGCAATTTTAGAAGGATAGAAGGGTTTGCCGGCACGAGCCACTCCCATCAAAACCAAATACTCCATACCGACCTCACGGATTTCAAACACCTTCCTGCGCCATTGGTCGGCAGTAAAATGGGCCAATGCTTCATTCCAATACCCGCCTTCGGCTGCCGAATGTTGAAATTCAAACCAAGAGCCCGAAATAGGCTTGGTCTTCTTGTCCGAACACAATGTGGTGGCGGCAGCAGGAACTGCATGCATAGCTTCGGGTATGGTCACAGCCACACTTCCCAAGCCTAAATATCTTATAAAATCACGTCTTCTCATCTCTTGTTCTTTTTTTCTGTTTTACTCAATAATTTTATCAGCCAATTCCCACCCCATGAGGGTCGAGATATAAGGAATTATCCACATAGCCATTTTCCTATGTCCACTGTATCCGGGATGCCAGGCTGCACCCAAATCTGTTGTCCTGTTATAAAGTCCTTCATCCAGCCTCAGCAGAAAGAGTTTCGGATCATTCAATTCAGACACTATTGTTTCATAATAACTGAACACCGGAGCCTGCATAGCAACCGGATAAAGGCAGAGAATAGGAATATTCCCATAATGCTCGCGCAACTGTGCTATTATCTGCATATAAGCTTTTACAAACTCTCTCTTGTAAGGATGCGGTTCTGTAGAAAAATCGTTCGAGCCTAAATTTATAACCACCAAATCCGGTCGATAGCCCGTGAAATTCCATTTAACAGTAAGGTCTTCATCAAGAGTATTTAGCATTCGGTCTTTCATCGTTACTTTCGACACCCTCACCGAATCACCGTAGTTACGGGCTACTCCTCTGCCCGAATGGGCAACCAACGTATAATCGGCATCATAATAGCGGGCTACCATGGCTGCAAAGGCATGATTACAGTTTTCCGTTTCCACCCCAAAAGGCTCATCACGGTGCCTACCATCCACCCCATACCCACAAGTAAGCGAGTTGCCGATAAACTCAATATGACGGGTACGCACAGTAGGACTTGCCTGCAACTGTCCCGAAGCAGAGAGCACAAATCGGTGGATGGTTGTCTTTCCAAACTCTCCCTCAGAACGTTTTTGCATCCTCAAGCTATGAAGACGCTTATCTATCCCCCGGACACCACATTAATTAGAGTATCTGTCCCGCACACCTTTACAACCCGGTGCAGTTCATCATCCACAAACACATTGTAGTAGCTTGTTCCGGTTTCAGAGACTATCAAAGAGAGTCTTCCGCCCGTAAAACGAGTCTCCCAATAGGTGCCCACCCAATCGAAAGATACCGACCCGTCCGAGGAAACCAGCGTTCTGCCAACATATCTCACGGCCGGATCATTCCCTTGAAAACCTTGCCACAACTCTTAGCAGAAAGCTCCGACAGGCAACACATCTCTATTAGGATAAACAGGTATAGATAACAGCGCTTCATCACTTTCTTTTTATTTACGTGTTTTATTCCTATATTTCAGTTCTTTCAAATATCTCATATACCCATTGAACAAGTTGATTGTACGCGCTTCGCCCACACGGATAGACATCTCCGGATCGTTGAAAACACCGGGGAACTGATAGCAAAGGATCTTCTCGAAATTGTCAAACAGATTCAAATCATGAATAATCTGCTCTATAGGACGGGGATACAAAGAATTGTCCGGATTGAATAGAAAAGCCTCAAGATCGAACCACAAGTGCGCATTCGCCTCATCGCAAACCTTCTGCAACAAATCGGCAGCCTCTTTGCCGCTTATATCGGTTGCCGGCATACGTGCAAAGCCGAATGGACAAAGAATATCCAGATATTTCAATAATTCCGGATAAGTATCCATCCCAACAGGGACATCAAAACTATTAGTGGCAAGCATTATGGGTTTCTCAGGAGCTAAAGCACTACAAAACTCCTTAAATTCCTTGAAGAAATGTACTATTTCAACTTTTCTTTCCTTACTGCGTTGTGGATCTGGTTCCCAGTTATTTAGGCCCCACCACTTTCTTCGGATACATAGAAAGCATAAAAAGACTCATGATGCCCATACATATCCCACAGTTCTTTGGCAACCCGTTTGTGCCATTCCAAGGACTCGGGGGTAAAGTCGAACCAAGCGAACATACCAACCCCCATCAATACTTGCATTCCTTGCTTATCCGCTTCCGAGAGAATGGCTTCGATAGGATCTTCAGCTGCAATGTCCATACGGCCGGGATATAATTTAGAAGGATAGAAAGCCTTCCCCGGATAATCCTCAACGGTAGTAGAACTTCCGATATAAGCTTGATGGCGAAATACTTCCTGAATTACCACCATATCCATCTCAATCTTGTGCATGGAACGAATCATCTCTCTCCAATGGTCATCGGTCATCTTTTTGATATCTTGATTCCAGTGCTTACCTTCCTCTTCACTCCAATGATAGATTCCGGTCCAAGCACCTGAAATCTGCTGAATGGAACGAATGTCCGATTGAATTACTTCTATTTCTTTTGTCTTACGATATACTCTTTTGCCATCAGACACCTTCAAAATCACCTTATGCTTGCCCACTTTATCTTTCATGGGAATCATAATCTTCACAACATCCGATTTACTTGATGATATTTTCAAAGTTGTATCACACAATAAAGCAGATTTTTTTCTCTTTATCCCAAAAAAGGGGAAACTTGATAAGTTTGCAGAGAATTACCCCTATTCACAATTCCTCCACGTATATCCAAATTTATCTTATTTGAAATTTTGCCGGGAGGTATCAATGTTAAACCCACTTTCTCATTAGAGTACATATTCACAGTACAAAACAGAGAAAAAAGGAAACAATAATAAATATTTCATAATTACCTTTTTTGGAAAGTATAATTTCTATTAATAGAAGCTGTTGGGAAAAGTGACAAAAGATTCCATCTCATTATTAGCTACGCGAATATAAGTATCAAACCTACGTTCACCTTCATGCAAAACAATGACACGAGCTCCATTAGAAGACAAATCATTATAAACAGTTTTTCCACCTGTATAACGACCATAAGCCAACAACACTTCTTTATATGCTACTGCATAATCATTATCATGATCATGTCCAACGAAGATACCCATCACATCACCACACTCCTTAACTGAAGTGAAAAAGCCAGAATTGGTAGTTGGACAACATACCATTTCTCCCTTACAACCAAACAAACGGTTTTTATCTCCAGTAATGCATCTTTATATTCTGGGAGAGCAATATGGAAAAAAGGCCAATGCAGGCAGAGGTATACCTCCGTTGTTTTCTGCAAACTTCTTACTGTGCTCACGATACCAAGCTATCTGATTAAATTTAATCCAATCATAACCCGGAACTGACTTAATTTGAGTATAAGAATGAGAATCAATGCAATACAGTAATGCCGCATCTTTATTCTTATCTTTTGAAGATTTCACAGTCAGCACATAATCCGGAACCACCTCACTTATACGGGTAGGCATTAGACTGCCTTTCTTCTTCGCAATATAGTCATAGAGTTCCGGACGGGTATGATCGTATTCGTCGTCATGATTACCAAATACGACAGCAAAAGGAATATTACGTTTGATACAAACGTCCAACACTATATCCAACCCTTTAAAATGATTCGTTAGAAACCACAACATCTCCCGTGAATATTACAAATTCGGGCTTCTCTATATCCAAGACCTCATTCATACGATCCAGTGCTACCTGAGAATTGACCTGATCATCATATTTATAATGGACATCCGTAAACTGTACTATTTTAAATGTTCTATTCTGATTGAATTTCAATGTCTCTTTTTGTCCCCATACTGTAAAATATTCAATAAAGCCATAAGGGAAAAAAGTACTTTCTTACATGTCATAATCTAAGTCCGATAAACTAATTAATAAAACCCAAAAAAGCAAAAATAGGCGGGATTATCACTCTTAAGACGAATTCCCGCCTATCAATCACCAGCTACATGTTACTTCTTATTGGCGATACCAAGTCATCTTATACATGCGTATTGTTGTTTGGGATGTATCACCACCAATCACACAAGTTGCAATATAAATATCATATCCAGTATCTGTAGGCACAATGGCAGTAGTCAAATCACCCCAAGAGTTATAACTTGTAGCATAAGGAGACCATTCACCCCTGAATAAACAGAACTTATCATAACCTGCATCATCAGGTCCCAATTCCATCTTAGACGGGTCGGTAATATCATAAACACTCAATGTAGAAACGCCACCAGACCAAGTGTCCGCTTGCTGGTCGTTCAACGCTAAATAAGTCTCGTTTTCAATATTGAACACATTAAATCCTAAGATGCGATACTCGTGATTGTCTTGATTCAAAGACGTAATTTCATAAGCCGGAGTAAACATACTAAATTTAGCTTTATAAGCAGCGTCATCGCCGGTAGCGCCAGAATAGCGATTATAAGCAATATAATGCTTAGAATCATCTTCAAGAGTTGCACGTTGTATCATTGGAGCGCTGGTCCAATCGCCACCAGCAGGGCCATAACGAAGTACATTCGGTTTTGCATCAGGAGTTACCAATTGACCATCCTCCAATTTCCAATAATAAATTTCCATATTATGAGGACACATACCATAAATATAAGCTACTCCTTTAGTTACATCCCCCTTCACACTCATGTTATAACCCAAATCATCGGGACATCCTGCATCAGCTGTCCAATTCAATAGATTAATATGTTCTTGAGTCTCCTCTGAATAGTAATAGACCATAAATCCTGCACCATAAACATTTTCACGGTTTGTAATCAAATGACCGGCATCATCTGTACGAGCTCTCATCATAAAGGTACTTGCTGCAGGGATTTCCTTCACAAACTCACCGCTATTTCTATCATACAATTTAATAGGAGCATTGTACTCTTGAATAGCCAAGTAGTTCTGATAGAAAGCCAAACCGGTAGTATTAGATGACATATTCAGTAAAGCGGCATTTTTCTCCCATAATTTAGCATATTTAGTCTTCGGAGGAGTAGGCACTACACGAATCGTGTTATGATGCTTATTTCCCAATGCATCCACTACCGTTATAGGATAAGGATTTGTAAAATCCATCTCACCACCAACCGCAGGAGTAACATAACAATTGTGTTCTACATTCACCATGCAGATAAGACGTGTTAGATCCAACGGGGTTTCATCTGTCGTAGGTACCTTAACAATAATCTCTTCATTTTCTTCATAAGGTCCAGTCTTGGTGGCTGCAAATTTCGATGGATTTCCCGGAATCTGTATGGTAACACTCATCAGTCCGTTCACTTGAGCAGTACGGCCTGTTTCATAATCAGGAGACTCACACGATGCCAATGTAGCCCAACACAAACAAGCGATTACTGATAATTTACTTAATATTTCATGGTTAATTTTTATTTTCAAGTTAATACATTCAGCAAATAAATTGATTTTTGACTTCCATTCATCAAACTGTTGAACTGCTTCATTCTGTTCTATTTCACCAAGGGGTATAGGGAATCTGGCATAACGTTCTTCCCAAACACGGGTCTTGCCGCCATCAATATCTACAACTTCGTATGTAAATTCATTATCACCGACCTTAATCGGCTTCACTCCATGCATACTTGTACCGTTCAGTACAGTAGATGCCAACCCCCAACGGCGAAGATCCCCAAAAACGATGGCCTTCAAAAGCCAGTTCAATCTTTCTCTCATGGCGAAGTAATTTCATGAATTCTGTTTGGGTAGCAGCCGTTAAATCCTTAGTAAAACCAGCTCTTCTCCTGACCTGATTTAAAGCATCTAAAGCCTCCGGCAACTTATCCTGCATCGCCATGGCCTCTGCATAAATTAACAGCACTTCAGCATAACGCATATAATAATAAGTCAAATCTCCCTGACCAGTAAAACTCGTGCCTTTGGGTTGAATGGCTTCTTTCATCAACTTACGCATGTAGTAGCCTGTACTGGTAGTACCTCCTCCCAAGCCAAAACCATCCTTACTACCCTCATAAGTATATAAAGTTTCCCCTTTCCATTGACAACCGTTATACAAGATTGTTGCATAAAAACGCGGCTCACGCCCTTCATAAGGATTAGCAGCCATCTCAGGATTATCCCAATCAAATTCACTACCATCAGCCATTTGATAAGAAGAAACCAAATCTTCTGTAGGAGAAATCTCAGCATAACCACCATCACTTGGCGGACAATAGAAATAATCAAAAGAATAAGTGAACTTATCCTTCAGATATCCGAATTCTATGACACTTTCTTTATTTTCAACCGGCACCAAACGCGAATTGGTAAACAGTTTACCGTAATCTTCATATAGCTCATAATCTTGGTTCATTACCTGAGCTGCTGCATCAGAAGCTTCTTTCCAACGTTCAGCATATAACATAGCACGAGCCAACATACCATAAGCAGCACCACTGCTCAAGCATCCCAATTCCACTTTATCTTTTGTAGGCAAATGTTCGGCGGCAAACTTCAAATCCTCATAAATAAAATCCCAACCTTCTTGAGAAGAACAAAGCGGATGATTTTTCTCACCTAACACAGGAAGTTGTCTATAGATTATATATTGCCCACCATAGCATTTAGCTAAATTAAAACAAGTTACACCACGGAAAAAGCGGACTTGTGCTTCAGCAAGTGTAGCAATCGAGTCTGAAAAATTAGTTCGATTCTTTTCTAGATTTTCCAAAAAACGAGTCAAAGACAATTGTGAGGAGTGGCTCCCCCCCCCAAGTATCAAACATATTACTAGTAGTTGTTATAGGCATCGAACCAAAAACGAATTGATTATAATCAGATACAGGATTATTCTGCTTCAACATATCAGTACAAGCTTCACCTCCAAGTCCATAATAACCACCCACCAATGAATAATAACCATTGATATAAGTAATCAAGTTAGATTCATTCGACCAAATAATATCAGAAGGATATGAAGATGTTAATGTTGGATCAATATCACAACTACCCAATATGAAACAAGTAGAAGTGAATACCGTTAATATTTTCTTTATAGATTTCATCTGATTAAATTTTAGAAAGTAATGTTTAAACCAAATTCATAAGTACGCTGCTGAGGATAATATCCTTGATTTACTCCAGGCATTTCCGGATCCATATAATCCAGTCCACAAATAGTCAGCAAATTACCACCACTCACATAAGCACGAATAGTTCTAAATCCAGCCTTTTCCGTCAATTTCTTAGGAAGTGTATAACCTAACTGAACTGATTTCAAACGTAAATATGTACCATCTTTTACCCACCAAGAAGAGAATTTTCCACCATTATCGCGAGCCTCAATCCCTAAACGAGGAAATTTTGCATTGGGATTATCAGGACGCCAAGAGCCTTCCACCAAATAATAAGGGGTATTTCCATCAGCATAAAACGGACGGGTATAGAACGTATCGTCACGAATTCCACTATCATAAATACCGCATAAATTCACATCGAACATAGCAGCTCCCTGCCAGAACATACTGAAATCAAATCCCTTCCATTCAGCTCCTAAATTTAATCCAAATACCATTTCCGGAATACTACTACGACCAATGGGTACCATATCTTGATCCCAAGTAATCTTTCCATCACCGTTAATGTCTTTCAATTTAATATCACCTGGTTTTGTATTTGTAGACCCTTCAAACAAAGCGCTGTGAGCTATTTCTTCTTCCGATTGAAATAATCCTTCTGCAACGAATCCCAAATAGCGTCCCATACTTTGCCCTGTAGCACGTTTATAAATCGGCACATTAGCATCTTCTGTAACTTTCAAGATTTTGTTACGAGCCCATGACAAGTTGCCTCGTACATGATAATTAAAATCTCGAATTTTATTATGGTGCGTCAATACCAATTCAAAACCACGATTGTCATGTGAACCATAGTTAATATATCCCGGGAAGTAACTGCCTAAAGAAGGTGGAAATTTCCCAGACTGACCTTCCAGAGAACGAGTGGTCTTCATGTAGAATACATCCAATTCAAGCCCCAATAGGCCATTCCACATATTAGACTCAACACCAATATTATAGGTATCAGTCAATTGCCATTTCAAATCCGGACAAATAGGCCCACTCATACCTATATCTTTCAAAGCATTAGTACCAAATACGACTACGGGGTCAGCAGATAAGGTTGCTGTAGAAAAATAAGTCATAGTGCTCTCAATAGCACGATCACTACCTAAACGTCCTATAGAAGCACGAATCTTTAAATTATCCATAAAAGGAACGGCTTCTTTAAAGAAATCTTCTTGAGAAATTCGCCAACCGACAGAAACGGCAGGGAAAAAGCCCCAACGGTTATGAGCCGGAAGTGCAGTAGAAGCATCCACACGTCCTGTAAACTCAAGCAGATACTTTTCATCATAAGCATAATTAAAACGCATAACATAGCCTGCACGTTTGTCATTACTATGACTGCCCTTGACTAAATTTTCGCTGACTTTCAAACCGTAACTCATATCCATTATATCTGTAATCGGAAAATCCTCCCGTCCAGCAGATATTCCTTCATAATCTTCTCTGGCATATTCATACAAGAACAAACCTGAGACATCGTGCTTACCAAATTTATTAGCATATTCAATGGTAGGTCTTATCGTATAACGCTGCTGGGAACCGTACCAGTGTGAGACAGATGCCATTGAACAGATACGCCCTTTTTCAACATTACCCTGATGTGTCGTTTGATTCCAAGAATAAACATTATACGGTGTCATTGCAGCTTTCCTCATTGAATGACTCTTCAAAAAAGCAGCATCCAATTTTGCTGAAAGCCCCTTGATAGGCAACTTATAACATAAAGAAATATCACCTTGAAACTTAGTAGTCTTACTTGATTGATATCCAGACAAGTCTCTGGCACCTAAAGGGTTATTATTTCCATTACCTGCTGTATTTTGACTTGCTATAGGCATACCGTCTTTGGTATAAGGCCTCAAATAAGGATAAGACAACATCGCTTGTTGGAATACTCCCGCATAAGCATTCGGACCAACAGAAGCACCCGGTGAACGCTGGTCATCTACAAACCCAGATAAATTCAAAGAAAAATCAATATTATTAGTTACCTTAGCATCCAAGTTTGAACGGAAATTATACTTATCATAAGATGTGTTTTCGACAATACCTTCCTGATTATAAGCTCCCAAAGAAGCAAAGAACTTGATACGCTCATTACCACCAGAAACAGAAACCGTATTCGTATATGTAGGAGCTACATTTTTAAAAAGCAAATCAAACCAGTCTGTATTACCATAGATCTCTTCATCCTCTCCAGGATTATTTATACGTTCAATATCTTCGGGAGAAAAACGTAAATTCTCCTCAGCTACACCATCCATCAACTGAGCTTTATTATACCAATAGGCATAATCCGGACCATTCAAAAATTTCGGAAAATTAGTATTCTGGCTCAACGTAACGGAAGAATTCAACGTTACAGTCGGTTTTTGTACAGTACCACGTTTTGTCGTTACCAAAATTACACCGGCAGCAGCACGTACGCCATACACGGCAGCAGCTGTGGCATCCTTCAAAATAGTAACTGATTCTACTTCATCTGGAGAAAAAGAGGGAAAATAATCTTGTATCACACCATCCACTACTACCAAAGCGTTACCGTCACCAGCACCTGTACCACGAATATAAAGATTTGAACCATCCTGCCCAGGCTGTCCACTGCTTTGTTTAGCAATCAACCCCGGAATACGTCCAGCTAACATATTAGAAAGTGTCCCGCTTGGAGCCTTCTTCAACTCTTTGTTACCCACTTGAGCAATAGAACCTGTTACACTGATTTTTTTCCTGTGTGCCATAGCCTACTACCACCACTTCATCCAACAATTCGGAATCCTCTTTCAAAACCACTTTCAAAAGCTTTCTATCTTTCAGAGCAATCTTTTGAGTAGTATATCCTACATAAGAAAAGGTTAATGACACTTTAGTATTGGGCACAGTAATCGTAAAATGACCATCCACATCTGTCACTGCACCAGTCTTGCGATTCTCTGTAAAAACAGATACACCTATCAACGGATTATCCATCTCGTCGAACACACTACCCTCTACCTTCACTTGGGCACTTGCACCTAAACTTACCAAAGTGAACAACAAGAACAGCCAACAAAAATACTTGTTTTTCATTTTAACTAGAATTTAAAATCGAACAATTGAATTAGTTTTTAATATTGTTTATCCAGAACAATCTCTTCCAAGGTCTTCCAGCATTGATAGAGCCCTCTGGGAACATGGAAACAACCTTTCCACTTGCCACCCTTCAAAGGCAACAGAACTTCACCTCTACGATTCAAATAGCCAAACCATTCCGGATATTCTTGATCCTTGAAATGCGTCCATACATAACCATGTACTTTTTCAAACCACTCCAAACATTTTTCGTCTCCGGTCAACCGATAGCCTTTAAGCAATGAAATCAGCGTCTCTATATGCACCCACCAGAGTTTCTGATCCCACTCCAATTGCTGGGGAGGGAATCCCTTGCGATCCATAAAATAATAGATACCGCCAAATTCATTATCCCAACCATATTCCAACATCTTCAAAGCCGTGTTCTTAGCCTTCATTATCAATTCCGGGCGTTTCAACCGCTTACCTAAATCCATGATAAACCACATGGCTTCAATAGCATGCCCCGGAGTAACCTGACGTCCTTCAAAACAGTCTACCAAACTATTGTCACCATTTAGGTTCTCAACAATAAGTCCTCCAAGTTCCGGACGCAAGAACACCTCCATCACCTCGTGGATGCACGTATCCATTGTTTCCACCAAAAAATTCCTCGTCAAGCAAATGCTCAATTTCTAATGCCAAGTTACATAGAATCATAGGCAAAGCAAAGCCTTTAAGATCTCTTGTTCCCGGATGAAGCTTATTCCATTTTCCTTTCGGATTTATCAACTTTCGACAAAACAATGTCAAAAGTCTTTTAGCTATATCTGCATACTCTTGATTTCCGGTGGCCAAACTCAGTTGCCCGAATGCCATCGTTGCAAAAGTGTATGAAAAGATATTATAAGGCTCTACCAACGGATGTCCTGCACGGTCCAATGAAAAATACCAGTTGTAATTCCCATCGTGCCCGTATTTCTTCAAGAACTCACCACCCTGAATGGCACAATCAAGCCACTCCTGACGCTTCTCCACCCTATTGTAAAGCATGGAGAACATCCATACTTCCCGGCCTTGCAGCCAGATAAATTTATCCGTGTCGAAAACATTCCCCTCCCGATCCAGACAAGTAAAATAGCCACCGTATTCGGTGTCTTGGGAATGATTCAACCAAAAAGGAAGAACATTATTCATAAGTTCGTCCTTATACTGATTCGCCAATTTCTTAAAATCCATCATCTTCATTCTTTTTTAAATAGGGCTGGGAACGTTTTTTATCCGGCATGCATCTAAACCAGCCCTTTACATTCACATTATTTATCTGTTGTATAAGAAATTACATCTCTTACCCAAATATCTGCTCCTTCAACGGGGTTTACCCATTTACAAGTCACGGTATATTTGCCATAAGACTGTACATAATTAAAGAACAACTCATGCTTACGGTGATTATACTTCAGCGGAAGCTTGCATACCTCAATCAATCTATCATTGAAATACACTTCCAGTTCAGCAACGTAATCTTCGGGCACATTCTCACCTTTCAATTCACCTTTAATGACAGCCCCCCACACCTTCAAATTCGAAGGTCGGGAAATTAGCAATCCAATTCTCCACTACCACTTTTTTATCAACTTTCAAGCCTTCGAAGCTAATCTCCAATTGTGCAGGTTCCAGTTCTTGAAAACAGATAGTCACCTCATCGCTTCCAACTTTTCCACCGTTTTTTCTATCATTTGTAAAGCGTGCCCAAAACTCAATTCACATCCTTTATTAAAGCTCACTGTATTATTGAAAGGAATATCTTCGACTACAGTCAGCTCTTTTCTGAATTTCTCAGGAATGCGATTATACCCAATCATTGTTCCCAAAATTCCCCCGGAAGAAGCCGGATTACAATCTGAATCCTGACCGGCACGTGTAGAAATATCAATCGTCTTCTCAAAGTCACCCTGCCCGTAGAGAAGCCCTAAAATGATATATGCACCGTTCACATAAGTCTCAATATTGAAAGGCATCTCAACCCCATCTGGACAAGCAATATCATTGGATCCCCATTTTTCTCTATTTCTTCCCAACATTTTTTCCCAATCCTCTGGATACTGTTTATGCCAATTTATAACATCAGCCATGCATGCATGAAAACGACTTTCCCGAGGAATAGACCTCAACGCCTCCGTCACAACATACTCAACATCATCGCTCACATAAGCCAAAGAGTACATGGCTGCTACATATACACCACCATACCAGCCATCGCCATACGCCATGATGTGTCCTACACGATCGCAAATTTCAGTAGCACTATTTACCATACCTGGAGCCATGATACCTGCAAAATCCGCTTCAATCTGAAAATCCAGACAATTGGCATGGGGATTATTTTTCCCAATGCCCGCTGGCGGGAGGAGTCAAGCCATGAAGAAGATTGTAACGGGCCATCTGATTGGCATGACACAAAGGGTATTCTTTAGCCAAAAAGGCTGTGGCAAAAGAATCGGCCGGAGCATCCAAACCGCATCTTTCAAAAGTCTCCACAAAAGTCAGGTCGACATATACATCGTCATAAAGGCCGCCACCACCATCGTACCATTTTTTTGAATTTCACCCGGTCCCCAAAGGCATCACTATCGAATCCGGAATCATAGTAGACAGATAGCGGAACTCTGTAGGACCTCCATACGTACAGCCGATAACCTGACCGGCCCAAGCACCTTTTACTTTATCAAACAGAGCATCTTTTGATAGAGTAAGATTCAAATTCTCGTTTTGAGAACCACCACATGAGCATAAAGTTGCCACCAAACAACCACTCAATAAAATTTTTTGCTAATTTTCCATCAATCTATTATTAAGGTCAATTTTTTGGTTTTACATCCAATAACGTTCAATCTCTTCCAATGATTTTCCGGTGGTCTCCGGCACCAGTTTCCAAACTATCAGCATGTAGGGAATACACATGGCAGCAAACAGGAAGAATGTTCCGGCGGGGGTAAGATTTTGGAGCATCCAGGGGGTAAGCTGCCCAATCAAGTATGTACCTATCCACAATGCAAAACCGGCAATGGACATGGCCAGTCCACGCACCCGGATTGGATACATTTCGGAAAGCAATACAAACACGACTGCGCAAATGGAAACCGCACAGCGAAAACACATAGAACCAAAAGAAACTAGCAGGAATAGGCTTGAAATGCCCCATGATTCTCCGGCAATAAAATAAAAGCCTATCAATACCAATGAAAGAATCATGCCTGCAAACACCGTAATACACCAATTTCTTACGACCCACTTTATCAATAATGGCAAGAGCCAGTACAGTAGTCAGGGTATTGACTAGCCCCACCAACACCTGATAGAACAAGGAATCACCACCGGAAAGGCCAGCCCCTTCAAAGATGGAAGGACCATAATACAAGACTGCATTCACTCCCATAAACTGTCCGAGGATGGCTATACATACACCAATAATAACGGCTTTCATAATACCCGGCGACAAAAGCAAGGACCACTCTGATTGGGTTTCGGAAGTAAGAACAGACTTCGTTTCGTTCAATTGCACCAACGCTTCTTTGGAAGAGCTGTAAATGTGCTCCCAAAATATTGACCGCACGCTCTTCACGATTGCGGACAATCAGCCAACGCGGACTTTCCGGAATCAAAAAAGACAATGGCAAGAACAGCAAAGCAGGCAAAGTCTCCATTCCCAACATTCCTCTCCATACTTCATTCACAAAAATCCAGTTAAACCAGCTATCGGCAAGCTCCTGCATAGGGTCTCAGCATACATAAGCAACTGATAATTCATTAGATAAGCTCCTAAAAAGCCAATGGTAACCGCTAATTGATAAAGTGATACCAAGCGTCCACGATACTGAGCTACCGACACCTCGGATATATAAAGAGGGGATACAATGGAAACCACACCGATACCTACACCTCCGACAATACGGTAAACCACCAACTGATTGAAATCTGCACATACCGCACAACCGATAGCAGACATGGAAAAGAGTATGGCCGACAGAATCATGGTACGTTTACGACCAAGCTTGTCACTTAAAATACCAGCAAAGAGCACTCCTACAATGGAACCTATCAACGCACAGCCTACATACCACCCTTGCGACATGGTATCTAAATTAAACTGAGCGGTTACCTTGGCAATGGTACCGGAAATGACTGCTGTATCATATCCGAAAAGAAATCCTCCCAAAGCAGCCACAACAGACAAGAAAACTACATAACCAATATTGACCGAAGATTTCATAGTATAAAATTTATCGATTAAATTCAAATTATTCTTTTACAAGTTGCTTATAAACAGTACCGAAGCGATCGGTCACCAGTACTTCTATGCGAGCCTTTTTATCTTTAGGAACAGCCTTAAACAAATGATTGGTAGGAAAAGCATTCACCCAGAGTGCACCCATCTTTTCACGATCGGAAAAAGCTTCTACAGCAGCCGGATCCAAACCTTTACAACGGGTCATCTCACCCATACAAGTACCATTCTCGAACCACTCTACCTTCCACTGCTCATCCCAATTCCAGACATTGGCCAGCACTTCTTCGGGAAACTCTTTCGAACTACCCGGAGCATAAGCCTGAAACTGGTATTCCAGCGGATAATCTACCGCTTTGTAGTGCCACTTCACCTGATTACCATCTACCTCATAAAGTCCAAAGCCTTGGGGGGATACCGTCAGAACAAAGCATGGATTTCCAAAACCTGCACATACAGCAGCTGTATTGTGTTCCATTAACCGGTCGTTGAACACCACGTTACCGTTCACATGGGTATGTCCGGTAATGAGGTGTGCCTCATGGTCTTCAGCAAATCATACAGACTATTGGCATTGCTTGTCTCGTCGGGTAGCAAGGCATTGAACTTGATGTCCTTGGTAGTGCTGGAAGGAATATGCATCATTACAAATACCAGATGATCTTTCGGCACCAAAGCCAAATCTTTCTCTATCCATTGCAGTGTACGTTCATCAATGTAACCTATATAACGATAATCCCTATTGATATAAAACAATTGTCTAGTATAATATAATGTGCCTTTCCACGATTGAAAGAATAATAAATGGGACCAAAATAGTCCTCATAGGTCTTGTATGAATGTTCAAAAGAACGTACACCCATTTCCATATCATGATTTCCTATGATACGGTAAACAGGCAATCCCAGACCGCCAGACACTTGAATGTAATCTGGGTATAAACCAGGAGTATTACCCACAATGTCACCACAATCCAACACGAAGGCATCACGCTCCTTGGCATACTTTTCCATAAAGGCTCGTGCCTTACCTACATAAGAACGATAACTGTCTAAATGCTCCTGACAGCTGACTTGCACATCAGTCTGTACCATAAACACATGCTTCATATCATCTTTCAGATTCCTCTTCAATTCAAAATCATACTTTAAACGGCCTTTCTTAAGCGGGAAAAAGAAAGCGATATGCCCACCACCCTCTTGCGGCAGATAACCTGCAGGCGTGGAAAGATATACAAACCGAGCATCCCGGTTGCGCGGCAACTCATAACGGCCCTGAGCATCAGTCAGCACCACGTCAAAACCATCTGTCACCACAACACCAGCAAGCCCTTTGCCTTTACAGGTCACCACGCCTTCAACGGGATCTGGATAAATTGCAGCCTGCATGATTGAGACAACCAAGAACAGACAACAACTGCAAAACAATCTGAGCATAAAATTCATAATCACTTAATATTGAAATATTCCTTATACCTATTACACAAGTGTCCTGCCTGCAAATATGCTGATTGGGGACTCATAAAATGAGAAAACTCAAAAGTGATGGCCTTGTCATAACCGGCTCGCTTGGCAGCCTCCAGCTTCATCCGTAACTTGTCAAACTTAATAGGCAAAAAGTCGATGGGCATGTCACGATCAAAGGGTTTCAGCGATTTGTCCAACATTTCATGCCATACTTATCAGCCAGCTTTTTGTTCACCGTAAAGAAAGCATCCAGTTCATCGTAATCGATATGTCCGTCCTGAAAAGCACAGGCGTCAACCAC